>Ga0182745_1000035_pt1 | contig 206894 bp, 171 predicted proteins | sample eDN3rd30CKraftBY_FD_128523 | JGI IMG/M metagenome (GOLD analysis project Ga0182745, IMG submission 128523) | Enriched backyard soil microbial communities from Emeryville, California, USA - eDNA 3rd pass 30_C Kraft BY (version 2) (version 2) | ecosystem: Environmental > Terrestrial > Soil >...
CACACACGATGACACCATGACCTCGGGCGCCCCCGACACGCTCGAAGCCACCCGAGCCGCCCACCACAGCACCATCCACCACACAGCCGCTCACCCCAGCCGGATATCGAACAGCTTGGGCTAGTCGTTTTTGTCCGTCAGATGATGGCCATCGCTTCGGTGAGGGCGGTGCGCAGGGCGGTGACGATTTCGTCGAACTGGTCGGGGCCGGCGATCAGCGGCGGGCTGAGCTGCACGATCGGCTCGGCCCGGTCGTCGGCGCGGCAGATCAGGCCGAGTTCCAACAGCCGCGGCGACAGGAACCCGCGCAACAGGCGGTTGCGTTCGCCCTCGTCGAAGCGGGCACCGGTGTCGCGGTCCTTCACGAGTTCGAGCGCGTAGAAGTAGCCCTCGCCGCGGAAGTCGCCGACGATTGGCAGGTCGGTGAGCGACTTGAGCGCGGTCTTGAACCCGGCCTCGTGCGTACGTACGTGAGCGAGGATCTGCTCGTCCTCGAAGATCGCCAGGTTGCGCAGGGCGACCGCGCAGGCCACCGGGTGGCCGGCGAACGTGAAGCCGTGCAGGAACGGCTGGCCGCTGCCGACGGGCGGCGGCAGGAACGGCTCGGCGAGGCGGTCGCTGACGATCGCCGCCCCCAGCGGCTGGTAGGCCGACGTGAGCGCCTTGGCGCACGTGATGATGTCGGGCTGGTAGCCGTAGCGCTCGCACCCGAACATGTAGCCCAGCCGCCCGAACGCGCAGATCACCTCGTCGCTGACGAGCAGCACGTCGTACTGGTCACAGATCTCGCGGACGCGCTGGAAGTAGCCCGGCGGGGGAGCGAGGCAGCCGCCCGTATTCTGCATCGGTTCGAGGAAGATCGCGGCGACCGTGTCGGGGCCCTCGGCCAGGATCGTCTGCTCGATCGCGTCGGTGACGTAGGCCAGGAACGCCTCGGGGTCGTCGGCGAGTGGGTGCCGGTAGCGGTTCGTGTTGGGCACCTTGTAGGCGCCGGGTACGAGTGGCTCGAACGGGTTGCGGATCGCCGGCACCCCCGTGATCGACAGCGCTCCCATCGACGTTCCGTGGTACGCCATGTAGCGGCTGAGCACCTTGACCTTCTGCGGCTTGCCGACCGCCTTCCAGTACGCCCGAGCGAGCTTCCACGCCGACTCCACGGCTTCGGACCCGCCCGACGTGAAGAACACCCGGTTGAGATCGCCCGGTGCCAGCGATGCGAGCTTGGCGGCCAGCTCGATCGCGGTCGGGTGGGCGTACGTCCAGATCGGGAAGAAGCCCAGCGTGGCGGCCTGGTCGGCGGCGGCCTCGGCCAGCTCGGGGCGGCCGTGGCCGATCGCGTTGCAGAACAGCCCGGCCAACCCGTCGAGGTAACGCTTGCCGTCGGAGTCGTAGACGTAGCAGCCCTCGCCGCGCTCGATCACCTTGATGCCCTCGGGCTCGGCGCCGAGCACCGAGAAGTGCCCCCACAGGTGCCGTTGGGCGAGTTCGTGCAGCGTCATGACGCAGATGATGCCAGCACCGTGGCGCTGCGCTCGCCCCGGCGACCGGGCTGTGGTGGATCGCGACGCCCAAGGTGCCATCATGCGGGCACCATCTGTCCGCCAGCTCGCCCGACACGGTGCCGGCTGGCCTCACCCTCACGGAGTTCTCGATGACGGTCGAATCCGTCGACGCGCTCGTCGTCGGCGCAGGAATCGCTGGTTTCGGAGTGGCTGCTGATCTCGCCGCCGACCGCTCGGTGCTCGTGATCGAGCAGTTCGACACAGCCACCTCGCAGACCACCGGTCGGAGCGCGGCGCAGTTCATCGCCGGCTACGGCGGTGCGCAGATCCAGCCGTTCAGCCTGGCGAGCCACGAGTGGTTCGCCAGCGGCGGTGGCGAGGTGGCGACGCTGCTCGAGCCGCGCGGGATGCTCACGATCGCCAGCGTCGCTGACGACGCCGTGCTCCACTCCGACGGTGACGAGGTGTCGGTGACCGCTGCGCTGGAACTGTGCCCGGCGTTGCGGCCCGAGCGCATCGCCGGTGCCTGGTACGACGAGCGGGTGTTCGACATCGACGTCGCCGAGGCGGTCACCGTCTTCCGGCGCGTCGCCCGGCGGCATGGTGCCGAGATCCGGCTCGGCTGCCGGATCGTGTCGGCCGAGCGGGTGGGGGAGCGGTGGCTGGTCACCACGTCGCAGGGCACGATCGAGGCCGGAACGATCGTGAACGCCGCCGGTGCGTGGGCCGACGAGGTCGCCCGGGCCAGCGGCGTGCCGCCGTGCGGACTCGTGCCGATGCGTCGCACAGCATGCACGTTCCGGTACAAGGGCACCGTCGACCACCGCGCCTGGCCACTGGTGTTCAGCGCCGCCGAAGCCTGGTACTTCAAGCCCGAGCCGGGCCAGATCATGGCGTCGCTGGCCGACGAGACCCCGACCGAGCCGTCCGACGTGCGTCCCGAGGAGGAAGACCTCGCCCTGTGCCTCGATCGGATCAACGAGGAGACGACGCTCGCCCCGCGCTCGCTCAGTTCGAGCTGGGCGGGCTTGCGCACGTTCGCTCCCGACCGCGGGTTCGTGCTCGGCCCCGATCCGCTCGAGCCGAGCTTCGTGTGGTGCGCCGGGCAGGGAGGGTTCGGAATCCAGGCCGCCCCGGCGGTCTCCGAGTCGGTCGGCACGCTGATGCGCACCGGCGAACTGCCGCCCGCCGTGCTGGCCGGAGGAGCAACCGCGGCGGCGGTGTCCGCCGGCCGTTTCGTCCGCTGAGCACCCGTCGGCGGCAGCCCCGGCGCTGTGCCACACTCACGGCATGCAGGAGCAGAACTTCATCGGGGGAGTGTTCAAGCCGGCCCGGTCGGGCGCCGTCGACCAGGTGCTCAATCCGGCCACGGGTGAGGTACTCGGCACGACGCCGCTCAGCGAGGCAGCCGACGTCGACGACGCCGTGCAGGCCGCCAAGGCGGCATTCCCCGAATGGTCGGCGAAGACGCCCCGCGAGCGTTCCGAGGCGCTGGCCAAGGTGGCCGACGCGATCGAGGCCAACCTCGATCAACTCAAGCTGGTCGAGGCCACCAACGTCGGCAAGCCGCTGTCGATCATCGACTTCGAGTTCGACCTCACCGTCGACAACTGGCGCTTCTTCGCCGCCGCCCCACGGTTCATGGAAGGCAAGGCGGCTGGCGAATACATGGGGGGCTACACCTCGTACATCCGCCGCGACCCACTCGGAGTGGTAGCCGGTGTCGCTCCGTGGAACTATCCGCTCAACATGGCCACGTGGAAGCTCGCCCCCGCTCTGGCGGCCGGCAACACGGTGATCCTCAAGCCGTCCGAGCTCACGCCGTACTCGGCGCTGGCGTTGATGGAGCTACTCGCCGACGTGCTGCCCCCAGGCGTGGTCAACGTGGTGTGCGGCGCCGGCCCGGTGGTGGGCACGGCACTGGTCGAGCACCCCGACGTGCGGCTCGTGTCGCTCACCGGCTCGGTGCGCGCCGGCAAGTCGGTGGCCAACACGGCCAGCGACTCGCTCACCCGGGTACACCTCGAACTCGGCGGCAAGGCGCCGGTGATCGTGTTCGACGACGCCGACGTCGAGGCGCTCGTCGAGAACCTGTCGGCCACCGCCTACTACAACTCGGGCCAGGACTGCACCGCCCCCACCCGCATCATCGCCGGCGCCAAGGTCCACTCCGACTTCGTCGAGGCGATGTCGGCCGCGGCCAACAACGTCAAGACTGGCGACCCGCTCGACCCCGACACCGAGATGGGCCCGGTCGTGTCGGCCGCCCAGCAGGCGCGGGTGGCCGGCTTCGTCGAGCGCGCCGTCGCCGCCGGTGGCCAGGTCACCGCCGGCGGGCACCAGGTCGACCGGCCCGGGTTCTTCTACGAGCCGTCGGTCGTGATCGGTGTCGAGCAGGGCTCCGAGATCGTGCAGAACGAGGTGTTCGGCCCGGTCATCACGGTGCAGCAGGCGCCCGACGAGGCGACCGCCCTGGCGTGGGCCAACGACGTCGACTACGGCCTCGCCGCCAGTGTGTGGACCAGCGACGTCGGGCGGGCGATGCGGATGACCAAGGCGCTCCAGTTCGGCACCGTGTGGGTCAACGACCACATCCCGATCGTGTCCGAGATGCCTCACGGCGGCTTCAAGCAGAGTGGCTACGGCAAGGACATGAGCATGTACGCGCTCGAGGCCTACACCGAGGTCAAGCACGTCATGATCAAGCACTAGCCCGGCCAGGGACCCCACGGTGGTTGAGCTTGTCGAAACCACCAGCGAGTACGATCCCCCGAGCGTGTTTCTCAAGAGTCTGACCCTCAAAGGGTTCAAGTCGTTCGCTGATAGCACTGTGATGGCCCTGGAACCGGGGGTCACGGTGGTGGTCGGGCCGAACGGGTCCGGTAAGTCGAACGTGGTCGATGCGATCGCCTGGGTGCTCGGCGCCCAGGCGCCGCGCAGCGTGCGTTCACAGAAGATGGACGACGTCATCTTCGCCGGCACCGAGAAGCGGCCGGCGCTCGGGCGCGCCGAGGTGTCGCTGACGCTCGACAACTCGGCCGGTGTGCTGCCGGTGGAGTTTAGCGAGGTCACGCTGACCCGCATCCTGTTCCGCAGCGGCGACAGCGAGTACGCCATCAACGGCGTGCCGTGCCGCCTGCTCGACCTGCAGGAACTGCTCAGCGACGCCGGCGTCGGCCGCCAGCAGCACGTCATCGTCAGCCAGGGCCAGATCGACGCCGTGCTCAACGCCCGGCCCGAAGACCGCCGGGCGATCATCGAAGAAGCCGCCGGCGTCCTCAAGTACCGCAAGCGCAAGGAGAAGGCCGAGCGCCGGCTCGACGCCACCGAGGCCAACCTGCTGCGCCTGCAAGACCTGCTGCGCGAGGTGCGCCGCCAGCTGCGCCCGCTGGAACGCCAGGCCGAGGCCGCCCGCCGCCACGAGGTGCTCGTCGTCGAGCTGCGCGCGTTGCAGACGTTCGTGATGGGACGCGAGATCGCCGGGCTGCGCACCCGGCTGGAAACGGTCGCCGCCGATCGCCTCGACGCCACCTCGAAGGAAACCGAACTCAAGACGGAACTGACCCGGCTCGACACGGCCATCCTCGCCGCCGAAGCCCAACTGGCGGCCCGCGGCGAGCAAGACGTCACCGACCGGCTCCGTCGAGTGGAGCAGCTGCGCGAGCGCGCCCGCGGCCTGGCCGCCGTGCTCGCCGAGCGCAAGCGCTCGCTCGAACGCGACCGCGGTCAGCTACTCGACGCCGGCGTCGTCGCCAACCTCGAAGCCGACGCGGCTCGCTTCCAGGCCGAGTTGGAAGACGTCGCCACGGCGTTGTTGCAGGTGGCACCCGACGCCGACGCGTTGGCTGCCGACGAGGAGTCGTTCGCCGCCGAGCGCGAGCGCGTGCTGGCCGCCCTGGCCGAAGCCGAAGAAGGTGGCGGGGGCTCGCGGGCTGCCGCCGCGGCGGCCGAGGTGCGCAGCGAGCTGCGCACCACCCGGGCAGCGCTCGAGCGCTCGTCGGCCGAACTGCGCCGAGCCACCGGACGCGCCGCCGACGCGCACGCGCGACTCGCCAAGCTCGCCACCGAAGTCGCCCGGCTCGCCGACGAGGTCGCCGCCGCCGAGGCAGCCACGAACCCGCTCGCCGATGCGGCCTCGGCCGCCGAGCGCGCCCGCCTTGCAGCCGAGTCGGAGTTCGAGGCCGCCACCACCGCCCAACAGCAGGCCGCCGAGGCTGCGTCGCACTGGAGTGCCCGCGCCGAGGCCCTCCAGCAAGCGCTCGACGCGGCCCACGCCCGCGCCGGTGCCGAGCGCCTCGCCGGTGTGGACGGCGTGCTCGGCACGCTGCTCGACGTCGTCGAGATCGACGCCGGCTGGGAACCCGCGGTCGAAGCTGCACTCGGTGAAGCACTGTCGGCCGTGGTCGTCGACTCGCCCGAGTCCGCACAGCGGGCGCTCGCCGAGCTGCGCGCCCACGCCACCACCGGAGCCGTGCTGGCCGCCCATGGGCGTGGCGACGTGCATCGTCACCCGCCGGTGGGCGACCCCGTGTTGCCGCACGTGCGCTCGGGGCGGCCGGGTGTGTCGGGCCTGCTCGAAGCGCTCGTCGGCGGCGCCGTGCGGGTCGCTTCGATCGACGCGGCGATCGAAGCTGCGCTGGCCCACCCCGACACCGTGGTCGTTACCGACGAGGGCGATCGCTTCGCGCCCAACGGCTGGCGGATCGGCGCCGCTGGTGGCGGTGCCACCGCGGCCGCGCTCGCCGATGCCCGCGCCAACGCCGATGCCGCGGCCGCCGCCCTGGTCGACGCCGACGCCGCGCTGCGCGCTGCGCGTGACGGCCAGCGCGCGGCCCAGCAGGCCGACCAGGCTGCCTCGCGGGCGGCCGAGCAGAACGCGGCCAAGCTGGTTTCGACGGGCGAGCACCGCGCCCGCGTCACCACCCAGCACGCCGAGTTGGCGGGCGAGGTGACCTCGATCGACGCCGCGGTCACCGAGTTGACGGCCCACGCGGCCGCCGAGCAGGAACGGATCTCGGAGTTGGAGGGCCTGTTGCCCGGGCTCGCCGCCGACGAGCAGGCCGAAGCCGACGCGGCGCGAGCCCGGGCCGCCACTCGTGCCGAGTTGGAGTCGCGGGCCGCGGGCCTGGCGGGCCGCCGCCGCGAGCTCGAGGTCCGCAACGCCGGGCTGCACGAGCGCCAGGCGTTCCTCGAGGCCCGCATCACCGAGAACCAGCGACGCCTGGAAGCCGATCGGGCAGAACGCGAGTTGGCCGCCGAGCGGCGGGTGCGCATCGAGCAGTCGATCGAGACGATCGACGGGTGGTCGGCCCGGCTGGCTACGCACCGGAATTCCCTGGAAGGCGAGTACCTCGACCTCAGCGAGCAGCGCCGCCGCCAGAGCGACGAGGTGCGCGCCCTGTCGACCGCGCTCGACGCCGACCGGCGCGCCCGCAGCGTGGCCGAGAAGGCGCTCGACGAGGTGCGCGCCCGGCATCACAAGGCCGACCTCGACGAGGCCGACCAAAAGGTGCGCCTGGAGACCACGATCGAAGCGCTGCGGCGCGACCTCGACATCGAACCCGACGTGGCGATCGCAGCCGAGTGCCCCGAACTGCCCGACGGGGCCACGGCGGCCGGCCGGGTGCGCGAACTCGACCGCGAGCTGCGCCTGCTGGGGCCGATCAACCCGCTCGCCCTGGAGGAGTTCAACGAGCTCCAGCAGCGCCATACGTTCCTCGAAGAGCAACTCGAGGACGTGCGCTCGACGCGCCGCGACCTGGCTCGCGTCATCAAGGCCGTCGACCAGGAGATCCAGAGCGTGTTCGCGTCGGCGTTCGCCGATGTCGCGGCCAACTTCACGCAACTATTCGGCACGCTGTTCCCCGGCGGCCAGGGCAAGCTGATCCTCACCCAGCCCGACGACCTGCTCAACACGGGCATCGAGGTCGAGGCCAAACCGAGCGGTAAGAACGTCAAGAAGCTGTCGCTGCTGTCGGGTGGCGAGCGTTCGCTGACGGCGCTGGCCTTTCTGTTCGCCGTGTTCCGCAGCCGGCCGTCGCCGTTCTACGTGATGGACGAGGTCGAGGCCGCGCTCGACGACGTCAACCTGCACCGCTTCCTCGGCCTGATCGAGGAGTTCCGCCGCGACGCCCAGTTGATCATCGTCAGCCACCAGAAGCGCACGATGGAAGCCGGCGATCTCTTGCTCGGCGTGTCGATGCAGCCAGGCGGCAGCAGCAAGGTCGTCACCGAACGCGCCAGCACCGCGATCGCCCGCAACTGACACCCCGCCCGCCGGGTCAGCCGGCGAGCTCACGAGCGCCGGTCAGCTCCTCAGTGATGCCGAGTTCGGTGGCCCACCGCTCGACATAGTCGAGGTCGAGGTCGTCACGCGCACGCAAGATCGCCGCCGCGTCACTGAGTTGGCGCTGCGACTCGCCACGCCGGGCCCACTCGAGCTTGGAGATGACGACGTCTTCGGCAGTGGCAATCGATAGTGGAAACCCGAACGCGTCCGTGATCCGTCGACGCGCGAACTCGGCAACGCTGAACGGCCGGTCCTTGCGGATGACGAGATCGACCTTCCAACCAAGTCGGACGTCGATCACGTTGAACATGCCGCGTCGTGTGAGTTCCGCCTGGGCGTAGGGGCGGTCGAAGTAGTAGTCGTCGACCGGGAACGCATCGAGGAACGCGTCGAGCGCGGTGGGCGTCGGGTCGATCACCAGGTCGATGTCTTGCGTGCTGCGCAGCTCGCCGTACTCGTTGCTGGCGAACGAGCCGGTCAGCATGTGGGGGATCGCGGTGGCGTCGAGCGCCTCGACGACCTTGCGGAGTAGCGCCAGGCTCACGTTGCCCGGAGTGGTTCGTCGGGGTAGATCGTCCGGACGACAGCGTCTCCGTGCAGCAGGCGCAGCATGGCGAAGCGGACGTCGTCGTCGGTGTACTCCGGGTGCCGTTGTCGGATGCCGGCGCGGGCGACGGCGAACGACTGCTCCGACATCTCGATGGTCAGCTCGGCGCGCTGGCGCGGCGTCAACCTCCGCAACACCGCCAGCCGGACGACGGCTGCGTCGGGGCTGGTGTCGAACGCGGTCACGATTCGAGCCTACGTCGGTGGGGCGGTGTGGACGGTTCGGCTCCTTGACGTCCATGCGTTCAAGCGCCACGCAGGCTGGGTTCCGTCGGCCATGACCGGCTGCCGAGTCTGCTTCATCTGGCACTGACAGGGCGAGCGTCGTTTCGGCTCCCTGCGAATCGGTGGATTCAGGCTCGGTCGGAGGAGGATCGGCGGCCGATCCAGTCGGCGTACCCGCGGGTAGCGTCACGCGGTGATGGAGTGGTTGTTTCTCATCCTCGCCGTGGTCGTGCTCGTGCTCGGCATCGCGGTCATCGTCGTCAACCGGCGCCGGGCCGCGGGGCCAGCCGCGGCGCCCAGCGTGCCCGCCCGGCCGAGCGTGCCGCCGCCCCAGCCAGCGCGGGACGGCGACACCGACATTGCGGTCCTGGAACCCGAGGCGCCCACCAGCGAGCCGGAACCTGAGCCGGAACCGGTCAAGCCGCGGTCGTTGCGTGACCGGTTGGCCAAGGCCCGGGCCTCGTTCAGCGGGGCGTTCGGCGGCATCCTCGGGCGCTCGGCGATCACCGACGAGACGTGGGACGAACTGGAAGAGGCGCTGCTGCGGGCCGACGTCGGCCTTGCCGTCAGCGACGGGCTACTCGACGGGCTCAAGGCCCGCGTCGCGTCGAAGCAGATCGAGACGCCGCAACAGTTGCTCGACGCGCTCCAGGCCGACATGACGGCGCGCCTGGCCGGGTCCGACCGCGCGCTGCGGTTCGACGAGTCGCTCGACGGGCCGAACATCTGGATGTTCGTCGGCGTCAACGGCGTCGGCAAGACCACCACGATCGGCAAACTCGCCCGCCAGCAGCGCGACGCAGGGCGCACGATCCTGCTCGCCGCCGGCGACACGTTCCGGGCGGCCGCCGCCGAGCAACTCGCCACGTGGGCCGAACGCGCCGACGCCGAGTTCGTCCGCGGCACCGAGGGCGGCGACCCGTCGGCGGTGGTGTTCGACGGGGTCGAGCGGGCGGCCGCACGCAACATCGACCTCGTGTTCGCCGACACGGCCGGCCGTCTGCACACCAAGACGAACCTGATGGAAGAACTCCGCAAGGTGCGCCGGGTGGCCGAGAAGGGTGCCGGGGTCGTCACCGAGACGCTGCTCGTGATCGACGCCACCACCGGCCAGAACGGGCTCGCCCAGGCTCGCGAGTTCGGCGCCGCTACGGCCGTCACCGGCGTGGTGCTGACCAAACTCGACGGGTCGGCCAAGGGCGGCATCGTGTTCGCGATCGAGACCGAGCTCGGTCTGCCGGTCAAGCTGGTAGGCGTCGGCGAGACGATCGGCGACCTGATCCCCTTCGTCCCCGAAGAGTTCGTCGGAGCCCTGTTCGACGCCTGAACGGCCGCTGCGGGGAACCGAGCCAGGTCGGGAACCGGGCGCTCGGGGGCGACGTCCAACGGGTATGACTCACCGCAAGACTCCCCGCTTGATCGCCGCGTTCGCGGCCCTCTCGCTGACCGCTCTCGCTGCGTGCGGGGGCTCGGACGACCCCGTTGCGTCGGGCGGCACTGTTCCTGCGCCGGTCGCCACGGTGGCTCCCGGCGCTTCGTCCTCGCCGCGGGCGCCGACACCGATCGAGTTCACGAACGGTGTGGCCGGCGGAGCGAACGTGATCGGCATGACCGAGATGGCGGCGGCCGACAGCCGGATCGCCACCGACATGATGATTGCCCCGACCTACGTCGCCGGGTTCGTGGTGGGCGACGGCTTGCCGGCGCTGCCCACCGACGACACCGGTTTCGTGTACGACGGCACCACCCGCACCACTGCCGAGCAGGCCGCCGAGCTGGCCACCCTGTTGGGTGTGGAGGGCGAGCCCGTGCGGGTCGACGACTGGGAGCCGGGTGGCTGGCAGGTCGGCCCGACCGACGGCAGTGGCCCGTCGCTGTTCCTGTCCGACGACGCCCAGCACACCTGGAGCTACAGCCCGGCGTGGGACAGCGGCTACGACGTCGCCGTGTCGTCGCCGGCCTGCGAACCGGTGACGCTGCCGGCCCCCGCCAGCACCGATCCGGCCGTGTCCGAGCCGGTCGACGCCCCGGCGGTCGACTGCGCGACCCCTGAGACCTACGAGCCGACGCCGCCCGAAGGCATCTTGACCGCCGACGAGGCGACCGCTCGGGCACACGAGCTGCTCGCCCGACTCGGCGTCGACGTCGCCGGCCTGACGGTCGAGCCCTACGCCGACGAGTGGTCGGCCAGCGTGTCGGCCGGCGACCAGGCGACCGGTCGCTACTGGAGCTTCGGCTTCGGTGCCGAGGGTGCGCTTCAGTGGGCTAACGGCACGATCGGCGTTCCTGCCCCGGTCGGCCCTTACCCCCTGATCGACCTCGACACGGCACTCGAGCGGCTCGCCGACTACCAGCTCGGCGCACCGGTGCCGACCGACCTGATGCGTTCCGGTATCGACGCCGTCATCGAGCCGGCGATCGACGTGCCGGCCACCGACGACGCCCCTGGTGATGTCGAGATCCTGCCCGCCCCGGTCGACAGCTACCCCGAGCCCGAGCCGATCACGGTGACGTTGGTCGACGTGCAGGCCGACTTCTGGTGGGCCTGGGACGCCGACGGCAGCATGTGGCTGGTGCCCGCCTACCGCTTCATCGGCGACGACGGCGGCTGGTACACCATCCCGGCCGTCACCGACGAGTACCTGATCGAGGTGCCCGCCCCCGAGGTGTTGGTCGACCCGATGCCGATCGACGACGTGCCCGCCCCCGAGCCCGGCACCGAGGCTGGCGAGCCGCCCGCTACGGTGACCGACGTGAGCGAGCCCGAGGGTGTACCCGAGCTGGAAGACGCAATCGGTACGTCGATCGACGACTTCACGGCCGCAGCCAAGGAGCTCGGCTGGAACGTGCGGGTGACCGAGATCGACGGGCAACCGCAGCCGGCCACGATGGACTACCGCACCGACCGCATCAACGTCGCCGTCACCATCGGCGACGACGGCACCCACACCGTCACCGCCATCATCAACGTCGGATAAGGACTCAGCGGAGAGGCGACCGCCGCCAAGGTGGTTGAGCCGGTCGAGACCACCGGTCGTCGCGGGCCTCGGTGGTCACGACCGGCTCAACCACCTGGTGCTGCTGTGCCTATTCGCCCCCGACGCTCGTGCCCGGGTCGGACGGCTGCCGCTCCGGTCGGCCGATAGCCTCGGGTTTCTCATGTTCGACAACCTGTCCAACCGGCTCGACGGGATCGTCAAGCGCCTCCGCGGCAAGGGCCGCCTCACCGAGGCCGATGTCGACGAGGTGATGAAAGAGATCCGGGCGGCGCTGCTCGACGCCGACGTGAACGTCACCGTCGTCCGCTCGGTGTGCAACCGCATTCGCGAGCACGCGATCGGGGCCACCCGCAGCCAGGCGCTCGACCCCGGCCAGCAGGTCGTCAAGGCCGTCAACGACGAGCTGACCCGCATCTTGGGCGGCGAGACGCTCGCCATCCACTACGCGTCGAAGCCGCCCACCGTCATCTTGATGGCCGGCCTGCAGGGCTCGGGCAAGACCACCGCCACCGGCAAGCTCGCCCGCTGGTTCAAGTCGCAGGGCCGCAACCCGCTGCTCGTCGGCGCCGACCTCCAGCGGCCCGCCGCCGTCGAGCAGCTACGCACGCTCGGCCGACAGGTCGACGTACCGGTCTACTCCGACCCCGAAGACCCGGTGCTCACCGCCTTTCAGGGTGTCGAGGAGGCCAAGCGGCTCGGGCGCGACGTCGTCATCGTCGACACCGCCGGGCGGCTCTCGATCGACCGCGAGATGATGGAGCAGGTGCGCCTGATCTCGGGTGCCGTGTCGCCCGACTACACGTTCCTCGTGATCGACGCGATGACCGGCCAGGACGCCGTGCAGACCGCCGAGGCCTTCCACGCCACGCTCCAGATCGACGGGGTGATCCTGTCGAAGCTCGACGGCGACGCCCGCGGTGGCGCCGCGCTGTCGGTCAAGGAAGTCATCGGCCGCCCGATCGCGTTCGCCTCCACCGGCGAGAAGCTCGACGCCTTCGAGCAGTTCCACCCAGACCGGATGGCCGGGCGCATCCTTGGCATGGGCGACATGCTCACCCTGATCGAGCAGGCCGAGCAGGCGTTCGAGGCCGACCAGGCCGAACAGGCCGCGGCCAAGCTGATGGAGGGCGAGTTCACGCTCGACGACTTCCTCGAGCAGATGCAGGCCCTCAAGAAGATGGGCCCACTGTCGGGCATCCTCGGCATGATGCCCGGCATCCCCAAGGAGCTCAAGAACGCCCAGATCGGCGACGACGAGCTGCGTCCGATCGAGGCGATCATCCACTCGATGACCCGCCAGGAGCGGGCCCGCCCGCAGATCATCAACGGCAGCCGTCGGGCGCGCATCGCCTCCGGATCGGGGTGTGAGCCGGCCGAGGTCACCCGCCTCGTCAAGCAGTTCGGCGAAATGCAGAAGATGATGAAGCGGATGGGCATGGGCGGCGGCAAGAAGGGCAAGCGCGGTGGGTTGCCTGGCCTGGGTGGGCTCGGTGGCCTGCGCGGTGGCCCCGACATGGCCGAGCTCGAAGCGATGATGGCCGGTGGGCAGCCCGGTCAGCCCGGCTTGCCGGGTGGCGCGCCCGGCTTCCCCCGATAACCTTTCCCGGCTGCGTTTCGTCGCAGGTCAAGCATCCCAGGAGTTCACTTACATGGCAGTCAAGCTGCGCCTCACCCGGATCGGCAAGAAGAAGCAGCCGCAGTACCGCATCGTCGCCGCCGACGAGCGCGCCCCGCGCGACGGCCGGTTCATCGAGATCCTTGGCCACTACAACCCGTTGCAGAACCCGTCGGGCCTCACCGTCGACAACGCCAAGGCTGTCAAGTGGCTGAGCCAGGGCGCCCAGCCCACCGAGCGCGTCGCCAAGCTGCTCCAGGTGTCGGGCGCGATGGACGAGTTCAAGGCCGCCCGCCAGGCCAACGCGGCCGCGTCCAAGTGAGCGCCGCGCCCACCGCGGTCGCGGTACTGACGCACATCGTCAAGTCGATCGTCGACGACCCCGAGACGGTCACGGTCGACGAAGTCGTCGACGGCGGCAAGACCCGCCTCGACGTGCGGGTCGGGCCGGGCGAGCTGGGCCGCGTGATCGGCCGTCGTGGCCGCACCGCCGCCAGCATCCGCACCGTCGCCCGCGCCGCCGCCAGCAAAGACGGCGTCGATATCGACATCGAGTTCCTTGACTGAACTGCTCGAGGTAGGCCGCGTCGGGCGGCCGCATGGGGTTCGGGGGGACGTGCTTCTCACGCTCACCACCGACCGTGTCGAGCGGGCTGCGGTGGGGTCGCGGTTGCAGATCGCGGGCCAGTGGCGCACGGTCGAGCAGTCCTCGAAGTCGGGTGGCCGCTTCCGGGTCCACCTGTCCGGTGTCGACAGCCGCGAGGCTGCCGAAGCCTTGACCGGTCAGGCGATGCTCGCCGAGCCGCTGGTCGATTCCGATGCGCTGTGGATCCACCAGTTGATCGGCTCCCGCGTCGTCGACACCGCCGGCGTCGCCCGCGGAACGTGCGTGGCGGTGGTCGACAACCCGGCCGCCGACCTGCTTGAACTCGACACCGGGGCGCTCGTCCCCGTCACGTTCGTCACCTCGGTCGCCGAGCAGACGATCACGATCGACCCCCCCGACGGCCTCTTCGAACTCTACGAATGACGACAGGTGCCAGGGGCTTCAGCGGATCGGTGATGACGGTCGTCGAGTGGCGCACCCGCGGCGCAGCCGCCCCTCCGTTGTATCGAGACGACGCCCGCGCACCAATGGTCTCGATACACCGGCTGCGCCGGCACTCGACCACCGGGGCGAGCCGCCTATCCGCTGACCCTCCTGGCACCTACCGTCGTTAGCGTGCGGGGTGTGCGGATTGATGTGTTCACGTTGTTTCCGGAACTCGTCGATTCGTTCTGTTCGGAGAGCTTGCTCGGCAAGGCCCGGGCCGGTGGGCTGGTCGACCTGCGCTTGCACGATCCGCGCGACCAGACCCACGACGTGCACCGCAGCGTCGACGATGCGCCGTACGGCGGGGGTGCCGGCATGCTCATGCTGCCCGAGCCGCTGTTCGCCGCGGTCGAGGCGGCCGACCCACCCCGGCCGCTGTTCCTGCTCGGCCCAGGCGGGCGCCGGTTCGACCAGGCACTAGCCGCCGAACTGGCCGCCGGCACCGGGTTCTCGCTGCTGTGCGGCCGCTACGAGGGCGTCGACCATCGGGTGCGCGAACACCTCGTCGACGGCGAACTGAGCGTTGGCGACGTCGTCCTCAACGGTGGCGAGGTCGCGGCCTGCCTGGTCATCGAAGCCGTCACTCGGCTGCTGCCGGGGGCGATGGGCAACGCCGCCAGCCCGGTCGACGAGAGCTTCGGCGCGCACGGCCTGCTCGAGGGCCCGCACTACACGCGGCCGGCCGACTTCCGCGGGTGGGCGGTTCCCGACGTGCTGCGCAGCGGCGACCACGCCAAGATCGCTCGCTGGCGGCTGGCGCAGGCTCTCCACCGCACACTGGCTGCCCGCCCCGACCTGATCGACGCCCGCGGCGGCGTCACAGATGCCGAGCGACGGCTGTTGGAAGAGTTCCCCGCGGTCCCGTATCCTTGACCAGCCCACTCAGGTCCTTGACTGTCCAGGACCATCCTCTACTGAAGAGATCGCGATGAAGACCACCGACCTGATCGACAACGACTCGCTGCGCACCGACATCCCCGACTTCGGTCCGGGCGACGAGCTCAAGGTCCACGTCCGTGTGGTCGAGGGCGGCAAGGAGCGCGTGCAGGTGTTCCAGGGCAACGTCATCCGCCGTCAGGGTGGTGGCCTCCAGGAGACCTACACGGTCCGCAAGCTGAGCTACGGCGTCGGCGTCGAGCGCACGTTCCCGTTGCACGCCCCCACCGTGTCGAAGGTGGAAGTGGTCAAGCGCGGCGACGTCCGCCGGGCCAAGCTGTACTACCTGCGCGATCGCGTCGGCAAGGCCGCCAAGGTCAAGGAAAAGCGCGACTTCTGAGCGCCTGCCGCGCGTGACCACCGACCGGGCCAACGTCGCACGGGGCCGGTGGGGTGAAGACCGCGCGGCGGCGTTGTTCGAGCGTCTCGGCTTCCGGGTCGTGGCCCGCGACTGGCGGCCCCACGGCTATGGCGTCCGTGGCGACCTCGACCTGATCGTGCAGCTCGACGACCTGGTGGTCGTGTGCGAGGTGAAGGCTCGGCGTGCCGGGTCGCCGGGTGGAGCGGTGGGCGCGGTCACCCCGAACAAGCAGGAACAGGTCCGCATGCTGACCGAGTTGTGGCTGAGCGAGCAGGGCAACCCCGACGTTCGCCTACGGTTCGACGTGGTCGCGATCGACGGCGTCCAGGTCACCCACTACGACCACGCCTTCTAACCGAAGATGCCCCACAGCACGAGCGCCAGGGCGACTGCCACCGCGGTGGCGACGAGCACGTAGTCGGCAGGCTTGGCGCGGAACTTCCGGTACGGGTTGTAACCCATTCGGCCAGTCAACCGGAATACGGTGGGCACTGTGCGTGCCGCGACCATCTGCCGGATCGCCTGCGCAGCCCTGATAGCGACGTGCAGCACCTGGAGTGGCTCCGTTGTGGTTGCCACTGCCGGCACGACGGTGCCCGATACCGGCGTGCCCGAGGAGGGCGGCACCACCGACGCCGGAGCGTTGCCCGAGCCCGGCCCGCCGGTGACGTTACCGCTGATTCCGGTGCCCGAAGGCTGCGAGCCAGCACCCCAGGCACACGTGGTGTTCCTCGGAACCGTGATCGACCGCGACTTCCGTACGGTCCGGTTCGCGGTCGACCAGGTTCGTTCGGGACGCACAGCACCGTTCGCGGCGGTGCTCGGCCGGGGCGGAACCGGCGAGGTGATCGACGTGCGCTACGGCCTCGACGGTCAGTACCTGGCCGACGGGCGCCAATACCTGGTCGGTGCGGTGGTCGACCCGCACCTCGGGTTGCTCGTCTCGCGGATCGAACCGAAGGTCGAGAACTTCGGCGGTGACGAGGTGATCGGTGTGTCGGAGACCGACGTCGATTGCCCGGCCTTCGACGACCCAGGGCTCACCGTGTACCTCGACGGCAGCCCCGTCGAGGGGTCGATGCTCAAGCCGTTCTTCGCCGCCAAGTGGCGTATCGCCGCGGCCGTGGTGACCCCGTTCGCGATCGCGTGCGCGGTGCTGTTCGGGTTGAGCGCCGTACGGCTGGGCCTCAACAGCTTGCTACGCGGCATCTTCCGGCCCCGCCGCCGGTACTCGTAGCGCCGAGGCGACGGTGGCCAGCGCGGCCGGCCACTCGGGAAGCTCGATCTCTTCCGCCGGCCCGTCGGCCCGGCAGCGCACCAGCACGCCGCGCTCGGGTGTGCGTCCGGTGACCTCGCGCAGGGCGACCGCGTAAGCCGCCAGCTGGAGCCGGTACTTGGCGATGCGTGCCACGCGTTCGGCTTGGCCGGCCTCGCCGTCGGGCCACCGATCGGTCTTGTAGTCGACGATGACCCCGCCGTCGGGGGTGTCGACGAACAGGTCGATGTAGCCCTCGAGCACCCGGTCGCCGACCGGTGCGGCCACGAACAGCTCGCGGTGGTGGGCCGCTGCCAGCGCCTGGTGGACGATGGGCGCGTCGAGCGCGGAACGGGCCAGGTCGGCAACCAGTGCGTCGTGGCCGAGGATGCCTTCGGCCGCGCACTGGGCGGCGGCGTGGTCGGCGATGTCGGCGCCGCTCGCCAGGTCGCAGAACTGGAGTACCGCGTGCACGGCCCGACCGACCGCGGTGCCGTACCGGCCGCGCCGCCAGGGGGGCAGGTCGAGGTCGACCGGCTCCTTGGCCAAACCTGCGTCCGGGCCGCCCGCATCGTCGGCGCTCGGGTCGCCGTCGATGTGCCCGCTCGCGGCGGCCTGCCCGGCGAGCGCGGTGGCACTGATGGTCGGGGCGCCCGCCGCTGCGGTGAACGCTGCGGCGCGGGCCTCGGCCCATTCGTCGGCGTCGGTCCAGGCGACCTCGTCGTGCGGCGTCGGCGGTGGCACCCAGGCTGTGGCCGGGGCTTCGGGCGACACACTGGGGGCGCCGCTGGCGGCGATCGCCTCGGCGAGCAGTTCGGCATTCGTGAACGTCGAGCCACCGCCCCGCGGAAGGCGGTGCAGCGACACGACGAGGTGGTCGACCGCGCGCGTGCACGCAACGTACAGCAACCGGCGTCGCTCGGCATCGGACATCTGCTCGTCGAGCGGCTGGTAGTCGTCGAACAGGGGGTCGCCCTGCTTGGCGAGCGTCCACGCCCCGTCGGGCCACACCACCGAGTAGCCGCCGACCGACCTCGGCCGGGTCGACATGCCCGACAGGACGGTGATCGGGAACTCGAGGCCCTTGGCGGCATGGATCGTCATGATGCGCACCGCGTCGTGGTCGTGCTCGGGCAGCACGGTGTCGGCCGAGCGGGCCTCGGTCGCCTGCAATTCGGCCCAACGCAGGTAGCGCCGTAGTCCGTGCCCGCCAGCTTCGCTCCAGGCCCGCGCCTGCTCGACGACGAAGCGGACCCGGCGCCACACGTCGCGGGCATCGGGGCTGTCGAGTGCCGCGTCGAGCAGCCGCCGCTCGTCGGCGAGCGCGGCGAGCAGGTCGGCGGGCGTGGTGATGGTGGCCCGCTCGGCCAGCGACCGAATGTGGGCGATGCCGCGGGCCACCGGGTGCTCGGCGAGGCCGTCGGGAGCGTCACGCCAGATCGACCAGCGGCCACCGGCCTGCCGCCACTCGTACAGCTCGGGGTCGCTGACGCCGTACAGCGGTGTGCGCAGGGCCGCCACCAGCGCCAGTTCGTCGGTGGCGTCGTCGGCCGCCCGCAGCGCCAGCAGGAGGTGCCGGATCTCGTTGGTGACGTACACGACCGAGCTGTTCTCGGCGCGATAGGCGATGCCCGCCGCCCGCAACGCCTCCTCCAGCACCGGCAGCGATGTGCGGGCCGGCAGCAAGATGGTGATGTCGCCCGGCGTGCATGCCCGGGTGCCGCCGTGCCCGTCGCCGACCGGCCAGTTTTGGGTGAGGGCCGTGGTGACCGCGGCCGCGACGTCGGCGGCCTCGCGGACCCGCACCTCCTCGGCCGAACCCCGACCACTCAGGTCGGCGTGTGGCTCGGCCCCGAGCACGTGGGTTCGGCCGTGGGCAACGCTGCCAGGGCGGCACACGTCGAGCGGCCGGTACTCAGGCTGCACGTCGGCCTGCTCGCGGATCAGCTCGGCGAACACGGCGTTGACCCAGTCGATAACCGCCGCCGACGAGCGGAAGTTGGCCGTGAGGAACTGGCGCTCGGCACCGAGCTGATCGGCGGCGCGGAGGTAGCCGGCGACGTCGGCACGGCGGAACCGGTAGATCGACTGCTTTGGGTCGCCGACGACGAACAGCCGCCCTGGGAGCGGGGCGACCGGGTGCTCGGGGTCGCCCGCCAGCAGCACCGCGATCGCGAGCTGGATCGGGTCGGTGTCCTGGAACTCGTCGAGCAGCAGGCGCTGGTAGCGGTGGTGTAGCGCGCGGCGGGCTTCGGTGTCGTGGGTGATCAGCCGCCGAGCGAGGACGAGCAGGTCGTGAAACTCGATCAGGCCGTCGGCGGCCCGTTCGAGCGCGCCGGTGAGCACCCACCGGCCCACGATCGCGCCAACCAGCAGCTTGCGATGCTCGGCCGCGCGGGCGAGTTCGCGGTGGCTGACGGTGGCGAGGTCGGTGTGTGCCGTGCGCAGGTGGTCGAGTTCGTCGAGGCGGCCCTTCCAGTTGGTCTTGTTGCCACCGCGGGTGCCCTTGCCGGCCACAGCGGCGAGCCCGTCGATCGCGGCGAGCACCTCGGTGGGCGAGGTGGCCGCTTCGAGTTCGGCCGCACGGGCGGCGACGTCGCGGCAATGGTCGTCCTGCTTGTCGCCGGCGGGACACACGGTGGCGAGCACCCGGCGGGCGGCGGCCAGTACAGCGCCGGGGTCGGGCTGCCACGGCGGGGGAGCGTCGCGCGTTACGCGATCGGCGACGAGGTCCCAGTTGGCGTGAAAGTCTTGGGCGACGGTGCGGAGGCCCCGCTGAAGGCCGAACCCGTCGCGCTTGCACAGCTCGACCAGCAGCGTCCCACCGGCCAGCGCGCCGCCGGCCGGTTCCGGATCGGCGAGCAGTTCGTCGAGCAGTTGTTCGAAGCGTTCGTCGAACCGGAGCTGGCTTTCCAGCTCGTCGAGTACGGCGAACCCCGGTGGCAGGCCGGCGGCCACCGGGAACTCGTTGAGCACGCGCCGGGCGAACGCGTGCAGGGTGCCGATCGGTGCGTGGTCGAGCCGGTCGAGCGCGGTGGTGAACGCCGTGTGGTGGGCTGCCTGGCCGGGGTCGGCCAATGCCCGGGTGAGTTCGCGGCGGGCTTTGACGCGCAACTCGGCGGCGGCCTTCTCGGTGAACGTGATGGCCGCGATCGCGGTGATGTCGACACCGTCGGCGACGAGCGCGAGGATGCGGGCGACGAGGCTGGTGGTCTTGCCGGCACCGGCCCCCGCTTCCACGAACAGGTTGGCGTCGAGCCCGGTGACGATGCGATCGCGGGCAGCCTGGTCGGGCGGCAGCGCGGGTTCGGCGGTGGCACTCATGCTGTATTCACCTCGTCCGGGTCGGCGAACCAGCGTGCACCGCGCGGATCGTGACGCTTGCGTTCCCACTCGGGCCAGCGCTCGGCGGTGCCGAGCCGGTCGGGTTGGCAGTACTCGCACTCGATGAACAGCTGGAACCCAGGCTTGGCGGGTCGCGCCGGGAACAGCCCCGATTCGACCCCGGCGACCAGTTCGCCCAGCCGGGCGGTGACTTCGGCCTGGACCTCGGGCGTGAATCGGTAGCCGACCTGCCCGTACTGCCCGCGGGCGAAGAACGAGTAGTACGCCTCGACGTCGCTGCCCCCGTCGGCGAGCGCGAGCGCGCCGGCAGCGTAGACAGGGAGCTGGAAGCGGCTACCGCCCGCGGTGGGGTCGTCTGGTGAGATGTCCTGGTACGAACGCTTGGTGCCGGTCTTGTGATCGACGACCACGAGCGCGCCGGTGGACGTGCGATCGACCCGGTCGATGCGGCCCTTCACGGCCAGTTGGCCGCCGGGCAAGGCGAGGTGCACCGAGCCGTCGTCGCCGAACCCGGCTTCGGACGACACGATCGTCGCCCCGGTGGCCGCCAACCGGCGCGAGTCGGCCGCGAACCAACCGAGCAGGTCGTTGCGCAACAGCGCCCGCTCGACGGCCCACGACGCCGGCCGTCCGGTGCGCCCGGTGGCCTCGAAGCGGGCGGCGACCTGATCGAACAGTTCCAGTGCACGTTCGAGGTGTGCGTCCTGCCAGCCACCGGCCGGTTGGGGGAGCGCCTCGTCGAGCACCTCACGGTGGAGCAAGTCGAGCGTGTCGTGGATCACGTTGCCGCGCTCGGCGGCGGCGATCTCGAGCTCGGCCTGCGGGTCGTCGAGCGGGTACACACCGAGCACGTAGCGCATGAAGTAGCCGTGCGGGCAGGCCACCCACTGCTCGATTCGGGTGGGAGCGACCGGGCGTTCGAAGTGACGGATGGGAATGCCGGACAAGTCACCGTCGAACTCGGTGATACTGGCCGCTCGGCGAGCTGCCCGCGTGCGCAGCGCGGCGGTGAGCACGATGTCGTCGGAACGCGCAGCCGGCCCGTCGTGGAGCGCGGCCCGGAGCCGATGCTCGGTGGCGTGAGCAGGGAACGGCGTGTCGCGCAGCGCCGCGTGGTGGCTCGCCAGGTCGTACGTGGTGGCCGCCGGCAGGTACGCGGCCAACCACCGTGACGGGTGCCGTTCGGCGGCACCGCGCAGGTCGCCCCGCGGTCGGGCGACGACCAGCTGCCGTGTGGTACCGACCAACGCCAGCATCGCCCGGCGCATCCGTTCCGCCGTGGCCTCGGACGACGGCATGCCGGCTGCGGCCCGGTCGGCGTCGCCGATCAGCGGGCCCGACGAGGGGGCCGGCGGCATCAGCCCCTCGGCTGCGCCGACGATGACCACCAGGTCGAAGTCGGGCGCCGTGACACCGGCCAGCGACCCGACCGTGACACCCTCGCCGATGCGCCCGAGCCGGCCGGGCGCGGCGTCGAACTCGGCCGCGAACACCTCGCGGAACGCGCCCCGGGTCACCGGCGCGCTGACGGTGTCGAGCGTGCTCAACCGGTCGAGCACGGCGGTGGTGTGCAACCAGGCCAACTGCTCGGCTTCGGGCAAGCGCGAGAGGAACGCTTCACCAAGGCGCTGGTCGACCTGGGCGACGCACCACTCGACCCACTCCGCCCATGGGCGGGCACGATCGCGGCGGCCGAGCGCGCGTGAGAGCTCGGTGACGTACCGAGCCAGATCGTCGGCGTCGTCGGCCGCGAACGCCGACTCGAACCCGGCCGCAGCGGCGCGCGCTCGCTCGCGCTCGGCGAACATGGTCAGCCGGGGGCGCCAGTCGGCGGCTGCGGCCACGCCTGCCTTGCGGGCCACCCGTTCCCAGCGGGCGACCGGGAGGCGTCCGCCACCGGGGTGATGGAGTTCGAGGTCGCTGAGCAGGTCGAACAGGTCGGACCGGCGCAGGCCGCGGCGGTCGACGTCGAGCAGGTCGAGCAGGAACCGCGGAACCACCCGCTCGGCGGCGTCTCGGCCGGGACGCCCGTTCCACGGCAACTCGGCCGTGGCGAGGTGGTGTTCGACCAGCCGCGCGTACGGGTCGTCGGTGGGCCACAAGATGGCCATGCGACCGAACGGCACGCCGTCGCGGGCGGCGTCGACCACGGTGCGCACGGCGTGGCGCACTTCCTCGTCGGCATCGGTCGCCGACACGACCCGAGCACGCTCGGGCGTCGTGACATCGGTGGATGCCGAACTGGTGTCGATGGTGCTGGTGTCGTGGCGCTCGTACTCGATGAGCGTGACCTCGGCGTGCTCGGCGAGGGCGTCGAGCAAGGCCTGTTCGAGGCCGTGTGGCGGGCGCGGCAGAAACACCACGAGGCGTTCCAGCCGAGGGGGCAACGGCCCTGCAACGGCGGCCGCGGCCGCACCGGCGAGCACGTCGGCGGTGTCGTACCAGCGTGGCGCCAGCCGCTCGGTGAGGCGCAACGACACGGTCGCCGCAGCACGGCCGCGGCCCGAAGCAGCCGCCAGCCGGTTCGGCGCGCCCGGCCCGGCCAGGCGCAACTCGTCGTGCAACTCGCGCAGGGCGGCGACGGTGGAACTGTGACTGGCGACCGGACCGAACTGTCCCGGGTCGCCGGCGAGCAGGCCGGCCAGGGTGAGTTCGACGACCGGCACCGACACGGGCCGGCGCCCGGCCGCAGCCAGCGCCGGCCCCGCCAGCAACTCGGCAACACGCCCCAGCGTGAGCATGTCGACCCCCGCCACGCCGACACCCCACGGGTTGCGTCGGCGCCCCAACCATCGGCGGGCCGTGACGCCAGCTGCGTTCGTGGGCACGACCACGGTGACCGGAGTGAGCGCGTCGCCGCCCTTGGCGGTGGCGATCGCCTCGGCCAGTGCGGGGTACGCCCCGGCGGGGCTCACGGCGACGGTCGTCAACGGCACGTCGATGATGTTACGGAGGGGGTGTCACGCGGTTGCTCAACTGGCCGCGGGGGCGTCGCCCCACGACGTGGTGAACCCGCTGCGCACCTCGCCCAACGCGGCCAGTTCGGCCGGCAGGTCGATCTGCTCGGTGACCTCGAGCGCGAACCAGCGTTGCGAGTCGCGCCACGGCTGCTCGTCGCGAGCGCCAGCGGCGGCGACGAACGCGGCCAACTCGTCCGGTGTGCCGGGAAGCTCGCCAGCGTCGATCTCGGGGTCGAGCGCCACCACGATCTGTACCGGCTGCCCACCCGACACCGCGCCGTCGTGACGCACGTCCCAGCGCAGGTTGAACAGCTGGAGCAGGTCGATCGTCTCCCATTCGGCCGGGCCGGCCGCCAGCGTCAATGCCGGCCGCGCCCCAGTGGTGGCGGCGACGATGTCGACCGGCACCGTCGCCACATCGTTGATCAGGAACTCGACATGGACCGGACCCACATCGGTCACGAAGGCGTCCACTTCTTACCGTCGAAGCTGAGCTTGAGAATCCGCGACGTCTTCGACAGCTTGAACTCGACCATCTGCAAGGGATCGGCCGAGCCGGCGACATCGATGAACTTGTCGACCATGGTGTTCTTGCTGACGTTGATGGTGACCGAGCCCTCGACCGGGCCACCCTCGCTGACCTTCTTGCTCAGGTCGATCTCGCCGCCGATCGAGTACTTGGTCGACGAGCCGTACTCGGTGCCGACCTCGGGGTCGGCCGAAGCCAGCGGGGTGAACGCATCCTTGCTCATCGTCGCCAAGCCGGCGATGCCGTTGGCGGTGTTGGCGACCGACTCGGCGACGATGCCGGTGGCCTTGGCGCCGGCTTCGGCCTCGCTGCGCGTCACGCCGGCCCGGAAGCACTTGACCATGAAGGCCACCAGGTTGGGGAGCACCTGCCCATAGAAGTGGTTCTGCAGCTTGGCGTTGCCGGGCACCTCGAACGACAGCTCGGGCGAGATCGTGAGCTTGTCCCACTTGACGGCCTTCTTGCCGTGCGCCCCGTCGCTGGCCCACCCCGACTCGACGGTGATCTCGCCGGCGAGGCCGCCGGCGGTGGCGCTGAAGCTCAGCTCGAAACCGCCCGTGCCGACGCCCACCGACTTCTGCGCGCCACGGGTGTCGAACGTGTCTTCCTTCATCGACTTGCCGCTGCGCAGGTTGTTCTTGCCGGCGCCGCCCTTGCGGGCCGTCAGCGAGTCCTTGTTGATGCGCGTGCCGAGCATGCCCTTGGCTTCGCCCTCGAGCTCGACGTTGCCGACCTTGCCGCCGGCCTGGATCGCGGCGTACATGCCCGACTCGACCTCGGAGCCGTCCTGGGCTTCGAGAATCCGGGTCTCGACACCCTTCGACCAAGCCTCGGCCTTCTGCCAGCCGTACCCACCCGAGTTGCCGCCCCACAGCAGGTTCTCGACCTCGCGGGGGATCAGGTTCGACTGGCGGCAACGCCGGAACAGGCCGTAGCTCATCAGCTCGGCGGCGTCGGCGCCGGTCTTGGCGGTGGCCTTGAGATATCCGCCGAGCGCGCCACCGATCTCGACCGCACCTGCCGTGCCGCCACCGACGACGCCCAGGTTGACGCTGACCTCGACCTTGCCGTCGTCGCGCTCGACCGAGGCGGCGAACTCGAAGCCGAGGTAGGCGCCGGGGGCGATCGGGAACTTGACGGTGAGCTCGACCTCGGCGTTGTCGCCTTCGAGCGGTGCAGCCGCATCGATCAGGAACCCGAGCCTGCGGAACGCGCTGGTGGCGTCGGTGCCCGTGTAGTGGTCGCTGACCTTCTTGGCGCCGTCGCTCGGCTCGCTGACCGTCAGCCCGGAGGCGTCGACCTCGGTCTTGTCGATCGCCGACTTGGCGCGGGCCAGCACCGCCAGTTCGGTGTCGCACTGGGTGACGAAGTCGCGCATGCCTTTCATCCGTGCCAGGCGCTTTGGGTCGTCCTTCGACGTGCCGTCCTTGGACGCGAAGGTGTGGCCGCTGACCCACGAATTGGCCATCGCCTTCATCTCGATGACGAGGTCGATCATGCGTTGGTTCGACGCGCTGGTGACCGGGATGACGCCGGCGGCCTCGCGGTACAGCGCGAGGTGCTTCTCGATCTGCTTCTGGGCGGTGCTCTTGGCCGTGAGCATGCCCTCGGAGGTGTTCTTCTGGAACTGCTCGATGCTCCACAGGCGCTGTACCGCGCCCGCGTTCTGGGTGGTGTGGGCCAACTCGTGGGCAAGCACGCGTTCGCCGTCGCGGCCGGCGAGGTTGGTCGAGTCGTGCACGAACACGTCGCTGCCGACCGTGAACGCCTTGGCGCTCATCGCCTCGTTGAGCCGGCTCGCCTCGGAACCCTGGTGGAGCCGTACGCCGCCCAGGTCGGCCGGACGACCGGCCGCCGCGAAGCCGCGCTCCATGCGGCGCCGCACCGGCTCGGCAAGCGCCGACCCGCCCCCGCGGGCGCGCTGGATGCGGGCTGCGGTGTCGCCGTCGAGCGCGCCCCCGGCGGCACCGATCGGGCCGGAAGCCGTCGGGGCGACGGCCCGCTGCACTCGAGCCGCGGCCGGCGGGGCAGGCGCTGCAGGGCGATCGTTGCCCAGCCCGCGCAACACCATGTCGGCGACGGCGTCGGCATCGCGCTCGGCGGCGTCACCCACCGCGCCGACCACCATGCTCGACGCCGGCATGCGCCGCACCGGCTCGCGAGGCACATCAAGCTTGAGCCCCCCAGCCCGCTGGTCGGTGCTGCGATCGCTGGTGCGTTCGTCGCCCATGTCGTCCCGTCCCTCCCGAATCTTGCCCGCGAGGCTACCTCGCGGACCGCGGCCAGTCGACCACACCACCAAGGTTCACGAACACGTCAAGACACCCAAGATCCCAGCCCCAGGGCTGGTTGAGCCTGTCGAAACCAGCGCAACGCCGGCGGGCACTCAGGGCAGCGTGGCCAACAGCTCCTGGACATGGCCGAGCGCGTCGGCGATGGCGACGTCGGTGCGCGTGTTGGCCCGCCGGTTCTTCACCTCGAACACGCCGGTGCCGACTCCGCCGTCGAACGACTCGACGCCGCGCCCGGCAACCACGATCACCGGCACACCGATCAGCTCGGCGTCCTTGAAGCGCACCCCAGGTGACACCCCCTCGCGATCGTCGAGCAGCACACGCAGGCCGGCGGCCTCGAACTCGGCGGCCACCGCCTCGGCCGCGGCGCGTTGAGGGCTGACCGTGCCGTCCTTGGGGTCCTTCCCGGCGATCACGACGTGCACGTCGGCAGGGGCGACCTCGCGGGGCCACACCAGGCCGAACTCGTCGTGGTTCGTCTCGGCCAGGCAGGCGACCGCCCGCGACACGCCGATGCCATACGAACCCATCGTGACGGTGACCTGCTCGCCGGCTGGGCCCTGCACCTTGAGGCCGAGCGCGTCGGCGTACTTGCGGCCGAGCTGGAAGATGTGACCGATCTCGATGCCCCGGGCCACCTCGAGCGGCGTCGAGCACTGCGGGCACGCGTCGCCGGCGCGCACCTCGGCTGCCTCGATCGTGCCGTCGGGCGTGAAGTCGCGGCCGACCGTGAGGTCGGTGATGTGCTGGCCGGGCACGTTGTTGCCGGTGACCCAGCGCGTGCCGGCGACCACCCGCGGGTCGACGAGGTAGCGGATGCCCGAGGTGCTGTTCGACCCGAGCGCGGCCGGGCCGATGTAGCCGCGTACGAGTGCCGGGTGCCGGGCGAAGTCGGTTTCCTCGAACGGCTCGACCTCGGCCGGCGACACCTGGGCTTCGAGCCGCTTGGGGTCGACCTCGCGGTCACCGGGCACGCCGATCGCGAGCACCTCGACGGTGTCGTCGGGGTGACGCAGCTTGACGATCACGTTCTTCAGGGTGTCGCCCGCCACCCACGCCCGGTCGGGGCGCGGGACAGCCGCGTTGAGGTAGTCGACCAGCGTCGCGATCGTGGGCGTGCCGGGCGTGTCGATCGCCTGCGCCGCGGGCGCGTCGGTCCAGTCGACCGGCGGCGGCGCCGGGACGCGCACCGCCTCGGTGTTGGCTGCGTAGCCGCAACCGTCGGTGTCAGGGCACCGCACGAACGTGTCCTCGCCGACGTCGATCGGGGCGAGGAATTCTTCCGAGGCCGAGCCGCCCATCGCCCCCGACATCGCCGACACGATCACGTACGGCAGGCCGAGCCGGTCGAACGTGCGGATGTAGGCCGCGCGGTGGCGGTCGTACGACGTCTGCAATCCGTCGTCGTCGATGTCGAAGCTGTACGAGTCCTTCATCACGAACTCGCGGCCACGCAACAGGCCGGCGCGGGGACGGGCCTCGTCGCGGAACTTCGTCTGGATTTGATAGATCACCAGCGGCAGGTCCTTGTACGAGCCGTACAGGTCCTTCACGAGCAGAGTGAACAACTCCTCGTGCGTGGGCGCGAGCATGTAGTCGGCGTCCTTGCGGTCTTTCAGGCGGAACACGTTGGGGCCGTACTCGGTCCACCGGCCGCTGGCCTCGTAGGGCTCGCGGGGGATCAGGGCGGGGAAGTGCACCTCCTGGAACCCGGCCGCGTTCATCTCGTCGCGGACGATCCGTTCGACGTTCTGGTAGGTGATCCACCCGAGCGGCAGCCACGTGTAGCCGCCCGGCGCGGCGCGGCGGATGTACCCGGCGCGCACGAGCAGCTGGTGCGACGGCACCTCGGCATCGGCGGGGTCCTCACGCAGCGTCCGCAGGAAAAGAGTCGACATCCGAAGCACCCCGGCAAGCTACCGCCTCGCCCTCCTGCGGCCCGGAAGACTTGTCCCCGCACCCCCCGACCTCGGCGAAGGGACGATCACCACGCGACGAACGCTCCCGACCAGATGACCATGAGTCGTGGCCATGACGGTTCCGTTGACCCTGTGCTCGAAGTACCCGCCAGGCCGTGCAGTCCGGCCGCCTGACGACGATCTGGTAGCCATCCGGCCGAAGTGCAGGTGCTCGGCGCAGACGCATGTCCCCACAGCCGACACTTCCCCGAGGGACCATGAATTGCCGGCGCCGCTTTCCGGTTCGGCGATCTCACTGCCCACACATGAGGTGTGGAACGAGGCGCGTAAGTGATGACTATGTTGTGTGCGGCAAGCAGCTCGGCGGGGCGAGTGAGGTGGCGATGAACGACCAGCAACGCGGTACGACGAGGCGCCTGATCGCGCTCGCACTCGTCGCAGGGGTCGCAGCATGCAGCAGCCCCGGGACCACCCTCCCCACCGAACCCCCCGTCCAACCCCGCGAACCAGCAGCCACCACAACCACCACGACCACCACGACGACCAGCGTCCCGCCGACCACGCCTCCGCCGACGACCTCGCAACCGGCCGTGCAGCCCACGACGACTGTGGGTGCAGTGATTGACGATCCGGACTTTGAGGCGGCATTGGCGGTCGTGGACCGCTACTACGCGTTGTGGCGAGAGTGTGTGCGGTCGTTACCGGTGTGTGACCCGACCGTGTTCGCCGAGGTCGGGGTGGCGAGCGTTGTGGAGGCGTTCTCTGAGCAGATCCGTCATGAACAAGCCTTGTTGCACGAGGCCGAGAACGTGGACTCGTACACCTACCTGGTGCTGACAACGGAACGGGACGCCGGGCGAGTAGTCGTCACTGTCTGTCAGCGCGATGGCATCGTGGTGTTCGAACGGCCGCCCGATGGCAAAGAGCAACTCGTCACAGACCGATTCGTCTCGAAGATCCGCGAGTGGCATGTCGATCCGACCGAGTCGGGTTGGCGAATCGTCGGTGCCACGACCGTTGAGGAGGCCTCGGACCTGGAGAACGATCTATGCGCTGGTTAGTGGTCGCCGTGGTGTTGGTGCTCGCCAGTATGAGCGGGTCCGTCGCGAGCGCAGACCTCGATGGTGACCCGCCGCCGCCATCGCCGGCTCCTCCTCCGCCGGGGTCGTTCACTCTGTCGGTTTGGGCGATGGTGGGTGATCTGTCGTCGGGGACGTCGGTGGGTGGTGACCCTTGTGGGAACGAGCCGTATACGCGGTTCGTGTCGTCTGCGACGGGGCGGTTCCGTGACGACGTGATCGACATCGAGTACCAGTTCGCGCCGACCGACGTGGCCGGGGGCGAGACGTTCGACTACGCGGCCGTGGGCATGGGGTTCGAGGCGATCGACACGACGACGTTCTCGGTCGACACCGTCACCCACCAGCAGTGGCGAGTGGGCTGTGTCGACCCCGATGGGGAGCACCACGCCGGGCCGTCGCACACGTTCTGGGTACCGATGGTGTCGCACGAGGTGATCGTGCCGTCGTTGCTGGCCGAGTTGCGGACGTTGGTGACGGGCCCGTCGGTGTTCTTCCCCGTTGCCCAGCCCGACACCGGCTGGCTCACCGTGAAGACGCCGATGGAGATTCGTGTCGAGCCGGTCGCCCCGATCCGCCTGGAGGTCGCCGTCGAGAACGTGACAGGCCGCGTGGAGGCGTGGGCCCAGGCGACGCCGGTGCGGGTGGTGTTCCACCCTGGCGAGCCCATGAACCTGACCCACCCCGAAGTCGGCGCGCCGGTCACGTGCACGTATGAGCAGGTGACGATGGGGTGGGACCCGGCGTACGCGTCTGGATGCTGGTACCGGTACCACAACTCGTCGGCGATCTCGCCGACTGCCCGGTTCCTCACCCGCACCCGTGTGGTGTGGCAGGTCGACACATCGTCTCCGGCGATCGCTGGCGAGTGGGAGTCGTACACCGACGTCGAGGTCGGCGTCGCCGAGGTGCAAGCGGTCGTCATCGCCCCCTGAGCGGTTCGCTTGCGCACCCGAGTTCTGCCTGGAGCGGAATCGGGACCGTCACGGTGCTGTCCGCGTCACGCTCGACGGATGAACCCCGATCTGTCGATCGTCGATGGCGCTTGCAGGCGTTGCCCCAGTCCACGGTGTTTGCATCCAGGTGGGGCGCGGCGCAGCCTTGGTGGGGCCCAGCCTGCGTGGCGCTTGAACGCAAGGTGCTCCGGATGAGCGCGAACGCGACACGTTCCATTGCCGACCGGCTGCTCGACGCTCGGATCGTGATGCTGTCGGACGAGGTGTCCGACGCCTCGGCCGACCGGGTGATCGCCGAGCTGCTGGCGCTGTCGGCCGACGACCCGCAGTCCGACATCTGCCTGTTCGTGAACTCGCCCGGTGGCTCGGTGCTGGCCGGGTTGGCGGTCTACGACGTGATGCAGCTGATCCCCAACGACGTCGTCACGGTGGCGTCCGGGCTGGCCGCCAGCATGGGGCAGGTGCTGCTGTGCGCCGGAGCAGCGGGCAAGCGATTCGCGCTCCCGAACGCCCAGGTGCTGATGCACGAGGGGTCGGCCGGCATCGGTGGGTCGGCCGCCGACGTGGCCATCCAGGCCGCCAACCTCGTGGCCACGGTCGACCGGATGCGGGCGATCATCTCGCGCCACACCGGCCGCAGCATGGACGAGGTGATCCGCGACGTGGGCCGCGACCGCTGGTTCGACGCCGACGAGGCACGCGACTACGGGTTCGTCGACTCGGTGGTGACCTCGCTCGACCAGGTGCTGCCGCGCCGGGCGGTGCGCCGGATCGGGATCGCGTCGTGAGCAGCTACCTCGTGCCCACCGTCGTCGAACAGACCGCCCGCGGCGAGCGCCTCACCGACATCTACAGCAGGTTGTTGAGCGAGCGGATTGTATTCCTCGGTACACCGATCGACGACGGCGTGGCCAACGTGGTGATCGCCCAGCTGCTGCACCTGGCGGCGGCCGAGCCGGCCCGCGACATCCACCTGTACGTCAACTCGCCGGGTGGCGCGCACACGGCGATGCTGGCGATCTACGACACGATGCGGTTTGTCCCGTGCGATGTGGCAACCCTGTGCGTGGGTCAGGCGGCCGACTCGGCGGCGATCCTGCTGGCGGCCGGGGCGCCGGGGAAGCGGGCCGTGCTCGAACACGCCCGGGTGCTGCTGCACCAGCCTCACACCGGTGTGTCGCGGGGCTCGATGAGTGACCTGGCGCTCGAAGCCGCCGAGTTGGAACGTGTCCGCGCCGAAGCCGAAGCGATCCTCGCCCGGCACACCGGCCGCCCGGCCGACCAGGTCCGCGCCGACACCGACCGGGCCCTGGTGTTACACGGCCTCGAAGTCATCGAGTACGGCCTCGCCGATGTCGTCCCCGGCCCCCAAGCCGCCCTCGCAACACCGCCCACCGCCGCCCTCCACCCCGGCTGACCCGGAGTTGGCGAGGATCGTTGACACCCAGTCAACATTCCTCACCAACTTCATAGCTTCGGCCGGCGGTCAGCGAAGCAACACTGCTTCCGACGCGGTGAGCACCGCCTCGGCTTCGCGGCGTATCAGCGCTTCCTTGTCGGCCGGGACACCCCAGTGGCCGACGGACGCAAGCGCGGCGGCCGAGACGTAAGCGTCCGACACTGGCAGCTCGTCGAGCGCGTGGTCGGTTTGCTCGGCGTACCGGGCCGTGAACCGATCGGCGCCGTCGGTGCCGAGGACGTACCGCAGTTCCAGCCGGCCACAAGCGAGATCGACGAGTGGATCGCCGATCGCGGCGTCTTCCCAGTCGATCAACGCGGCGATCGCCCCGTCGCGCCAGAGGACGTTCTCCGGCCAGTAGTCGCCGTGCACGATCGATCGTCGGGGCGTGAGGGTGATCGGCCGGCCGACCAGTCGAGCGCGTAGCGCAACTCGGTCGGCGTCGAGCAACCGTAGGAGGCCGGCGACAGGATCCTCGCGGTCGGGAAGCGACAGCCCGTCGTCGATCGGTGTGGCGTGGAGGCGCGCGAGCAGGTCGGCCATCTGCTCCACCCCGTCGGGAGGAAGGTCGCTCACGCCGTCGGCGAATTCCATGACGTAGAACGGGCTGGGCGAGCCTTCGTCGAGGAGCAGGGGACGCGGGACCGGCAAACCCACGCCGGCCAGGTACGCGAGCAGGCCGAACTCCTTGCGGGCAGTTTGCGGCTTGGATGCCCTCCAGGCCGCCGTGCCGGGTTGACGGACGACCACGCGGCGCACGGTTCCGTCGGGCAGCCCGACTTCAACGCCGGTCACCGTGGAGGCGACGCCCCCGAGGAGCGGGATCGTTCGGAGGAGCACGCCACCAAGCCGCCGGCATACGTCGTCCACGTCGAAGTGGCGCACAGTCGCGCCGCCGGTGGACTTCTCAGGTGCCGTCACTGCCGCCAGTCTCGTCTCCGGCCGCCCCCGACCTCGACGGGCTTTCGCTCCTTCCGAAGCCAACTGCGTGACAGCGCTTCTTCATACTCGGCGGCATGAGGGATGTCGATCGGGCACTCATCGAGTTGGCGGCTCGGCAGCATCAGGTGTTCTCGCGGGAGCAGGCGCGTGCGGCGGGGCTTTCGGCGTCGGGGGTGTCGAAGCGAGTTGCCCGGGGGCAGTTCGTTGAATGCGGCCCGTCGTCGCTGCACTTCCCTGGTGTCACGCTCAGCTATCGGGGGTGCTTGCAGGCAGGGCTGCTCGACCTCGGGCCGGGAGCGTTGGTCAGCGCTCACGCGGCGGGATGCGTCCACGTACTCGACCACTTCGAGGAGGGGCCACTGGAGTTCCTCACGCTGCGCGATTCGCGACATCGTCGCACCGTGGGCAGCGTGCGTTCGACGACCGATATCTCCAAGCTCGATCGCGCCGTGGTCGACGGTCTCGCGTGCACGTCGGTGACGCGCACCGTGATCGAACTGCTGCGGATGGGCGACACGATCGCCGCCGGCAACGCGCTCGACAGCGGAACCCGCTTGCGGCTCACGGCACCGGAGGTGGTTGCCCGCCGCCTTGCCCAGATGGGGCGTCAGGGCCGCGACGGTGTGGCCGCGTTCGAGTTGCTGCGCCGCCTCGGTACCGTCGAGAGCCGACTCGAACGCCGGTTCCTCTCGGTGGTCGCCGATGCCGGGCTGCCGGTTCCGGCGTTGCAGCAGCGGTATCAGTTGGAGGGAGTTGGCAACGTGCGGGTCGACTTCGAGTTCCTGACGTTCCCGATCGTCGTCGAGGTCGGTGGCAGCCGCGGGTACCTGAGCCGTGACGAGCGGCGCCATCAAGAGCGTCGCCGGACCGCGCTGCAACTGATGGGCAAGACCGTCTACTTCTTCACCGCCGACGACGTGTTCAACGACCCCGACTACGTGGTGCGCACCCTGTTCACCGCGCTGACCCACCCGCAGGCGGGCTGATGGTCACGCTCGCCCGGGCTGGGGCCCGAGGGGGTTCAGGCGGCGAGGGCGAGGGCCCGAACTTGGGCGTTGGTGCCTCGGAGGCGGTGGGCGGTTCGTTCGAGGATGACCGGGAGCGGTACTTCGAGCGCGTCGCAGACGGATCGCAGGACTTCCGAGCTGACGTCCTTGCGGCCGCGTTCGATCTCGGACAGGTAGGCCACCGACACGGCAGCCTGCTCGGCGACGTCGGTCAACGTGCGCTGCTGGTCGTGGCGTTCCTCGCGTAAGACGTCGCCGACCACCTCGCGCAGCTTGGGCTCGTGGGCCGGTTCGGCGGGACGTTGAACCGACGGGAACGGCAGCACCGACATGGGTCGCGAGCGTACCGCACGGCCCCGCCACGACCGGGGCTGCACCCGGCTATACTCGGCGTCCGCTAATTGGTGCGTAACCGAGAAGGCGTGGGCACCAGCCCACGCCTTGTTTCATGAAAGGAGGCAATTGAGATGGCAGAGTCACCAGTCCTCGACCGAGTTCGGGTGCTCGTCGCCCCGATTGTCTCCGATTTGCAGCTCGATCTGTACGACATCGAGCAGCGCGGGGGCACGCTGCGGGTCACGCTCGACACGCCGGCCGGCGCCGAAGCCGGCATCGATCTGGAACAGCTGGCGCTGGCCACCCGCCTGATCTCGCGCGAGCTCGACCACACCGATCCGATTCCCGGCCGGTACACGCTGGAGGTGTCGAGCCCTGGCGTCGAGCGGCCGCTGCGCACCCCCGAGCACTTCGCCCGGGTGATCGGCGAGCCGGTCACCGTGCGCCTCGTCGCCCCTGACGCGAACGGGCAGCGGCGCTTCGAAGGACGCCTGGTCGCGGCCGATGCCACCACCGCCACCGTGCTCACCGACACCGGCGAACGCACGCTCGCGCTGGCCCAGGTCGAGCGCGCCAAGACCGTGTTCGAATGGGGCCCGGCGCCCAAACCCGGCAAGGGCCCGAGCAAGCGCACCAAGCCCGCGGCAGCAGCCGGCACCGCAGCCACCGACGCGCTTGGCGTCGACGACCCCGATGCCGACGACTTTGCTGACGACGAGGATCTCGACGATGCCGACGACCTGGTCGACGAGGTCGATGAACTCGCCGATGAAGCAACTGACGCCGTCGATCAACTTGCAGCCGACGAACTGGACCTCGAAGAAGAAACGGAGACACCGTGACGAATCTCGATATGACCGAGGCGATCCGCATCCTCGCCCAGGAGAAGGGGATGTCGGAGGACGACCTGTTGCACGTCCTCGTCGATGCGCTGGCCAGCGCCTACAAGCGCCGTCCGGGTGCAGCCGACGAGGTCGTCGTCGAGGTCAACCCCGACACGATGGAGTTCACGTTCACGGCCTACGACGTCGATGAGGACGGCAACTGGGTCAACGAGCGTGACGACACGCCCAAGCGCGACGAGCTCGGGCGCATCGCCGCCCAGACGTTCCGCCAGGTGATGAGCCAGAAGATCCGCGAGGTCGAGCGCGATCGCAAGTTCGAGGAGTACGCCAACCGCGAGGGCGACCTGGTCACCGGCATCATCCGCCAGACCGACCAGCGCTACACATTGCTCGACCTCGGCCGCGTCGAAGCCCTGTTGCCGCAGGCCGAGCAGGTGCCGTTCGAGCGCCCCAACAAGGACGACCGCTGCAAGGCCTACATCGTCGAGGTCCGCAAGACCGCCAAGGGCCCCCAAATCGTCGTGTCGCGTACGCACCCGGGCCTGATCAAGCGCCTGTTCGAGCTGGAGGTGCCCGAGATCGCCGACGGCATCGTCGAGATCAAGTCGTGCGCCCGCGAGCCCGGCCACCGCACGAAGATCGCGGTCTGGTCGAATGACCACAACGTCGACCCGGTCGGCGCCTGCGTGGGTGCGCGTGGCAGCCGGGTGCGGATGGTGGTCAACGAGCTGCGCGGCGAGAAGATCGACATCGTCCCGTTCAGCGAGGACCTGCCCGACTTCGTCGCCAAGGCGCTCAGCCCGGCCAAGGTCAACCAGGTCAACATCTCCGACGACGGCACGCAGGCCGACGTGATCGTGCCCGACCACCAGCTCAGCCTGGCGATCGGCCGCGAGGGCCAGAACGCCCGCCTGGCGGCGCGCCTCACCGGTGTGCGCATCGACATCCGCTCCGAGACCCAGGTCGCCGAGGGCGTGCCGGCCGGCGGCTACCTGCACGACGACGTCGAGTACGCCGAAGGTGAGTGGGTGGCCAACGCCGAGACCGGCGAGATGGAGTGGCACGCAGCCGATGGGTCGGTGATGACCCAGGCCGAGTTCGAGGCGGTCGAGGCCGGCGAAGCTCCGGCCGAGCCTGCCGCCGCGGTTGAAGCCGAGACCGACGTCGTGGCCGAGCTCGACGAGGAAGAGGCCGAGGCCGAAGACGTCGCCGAGTTGTCCGACGTCGACACCACCGATGGCGAGACCGGCGACGAGGGTGTGGTCGCGGTGGCCGACGCCCCAGCCGCCGACGTCGAGACCGAGACCGAGGCGGGTGACTCCGACGAGTGAGGCCCACGTCCCTGTCCGCACGTGCGTCGGCTGTGGCCGGCGCGGCACCCCGGCCGACCTCGTCCGCGTGGCGCTGGTCGACGGTGTCGCCGTCGTCGGTCGGCGCGCGCCCGGCCGCGGGGCGTGGCTGTGCGGGCCGGAGTGCCTCGCCGACGCCCGCCGCCGGCGCGGGTTCCAGCGTGCCTGGCGCACCGACGTGCCCTCTGCGGTGCTCGACGAGCTTGCCGAGCAACTCGCCGCGCACCTGGCACGGCACGGCACGGTCGACGAGCAGGGCGCCTCACCCGGCTCGGCCGACCCCAACAGCCGATGACGGCTCGAACGCAGAAGTGTTGATTGAACGGCGGAGAATGGCGGGTGGCGGGTGGCGATCGGCGCCCCCGCTGCGAGACTGGCAGATCGAAGAAAGGTGACGTTACGACGTGGCGAAGAAGTTTCGGGTACATGAACTGGCCAAAGAGCTGGGGCTGACCAACCAAGAGGCGGTCGATCTCGCGCTCGGTATGGGCTTCCCGGTCAAGAGCCACTCGTCGTCGCTCGAGGAGGCCTACGCCGACCAGATGCGGCGCAAGGCCCAGCGTGAGGGGCTGATCCGCGAGCAGCAGCCCGAGGATCCCAAGCCCGAGCCAAAGAAGTCGGCGGCGGCGAAGAAGGCCGCCGCCAAGCCGGCCGCGCCCGCCACGCCGGCGACCGACGAAGCACCGGCACCGGCACCCGAGCCGGAGGCCCCGGCCCCGGCGCCCGCGGCCGAACCTCCGGTTGAGGCGGCCGAACCGGCGCCCGCGCCGGCCCCCGCCGAGCCCGAGCCGGCCCCCGCCCCAGTCGCGCAAGCACCGGTCGAGCAAGCTCCGGCGCCCGTCGAGCCCGAGCCGGCCCCGGCTCCGGCCGCGGAAGCACCGGTCGAGCAGCCCGAGCCGGCCCCCGCCCCGGCCGCTCGCATCTCGTCGGCCAAGGGTGGCCCGCCGGCCGCCCCCGCTCCAGCGCCGCAGCGACCCGCCGGTCCTCCGCCCGCCACGCGCCCGGCCGCAGATGCCGAGGCCTCTGCCCGGCAGGCGGCGCCGCGTCCGGCTGCCCCGCCGCGCCCGACGTCGGGAACCGGCAAGCCGATCCCGCCGCCGCCCGGTCGCCCCGTGTCGGCGAGTGGCAAGCCGATCCCGCCGCCGCCCGGCGCCGCCCGCGCCCCCGGCACCAGCCAGCGCCCGGCCGGCCCCGGTGGCCGTACCGGCGGCTATACCGCACGCCCTGGTGGCGGCGGTTTCGCCGGTCGCCCCGGTGGTGGCCCCGGCGGCCCTGGTGGTGGCCCCGGTGGCGGTCGCCCTGGTGGTGGCCCCGGCGGTCGCCCGCAGGCGGGCCGACGGCCCCCGCGTCGCTCGAAGCGGCGTCGCCGTCGCGACCAGGACGAGTTGCAGCCGACCCACCTGACGTACACGTCGGCCGACGCGCCCGTGCCCGAGGGCACGATCGTGGTCGAGCGTGGCGTGTCGGCGCAGGAGTTCGGCCCGAAGCTCAACCGCACCGCGGCCGACGTCGTCAAGTTCCTGATGAACCACGGCGAGATGATCGCCGCGACGATGGCGCTCAGCGACGACCACATGGAGCTGTTCGCGCTCGAACTCGGCGCCGAGTTGCTGCTGGTCGACCCGGGCCAGGAACAAGAAGTCGAACTCCAGGCGATGTTCGACGACAGCGACGACGACGACGAGACGCTGCTCGCGGTGCGCCCGCCGGTCATCACCGTGATGGGCCACGTCGACCACGGCAAGACCACCGTGCTCGACAAGATCCGCAACGCCAACGTGGTAGCCGGTGAGGCCGGTGGCATCACCCAGCACATCGGCGCCTACCAGGTCGATCGCAACGGCCAGCTGTTGACGTTCATCGATACGCCCGGCCACGCCGCGTTCACGCAGATGCGTGCCCGCGGGGCCCAGGCCACCGACATCGTCGTGCTGGTCGTGGCCGCCGACGACGGCGTGATGCCGCAGACGATCGAGGCGATCAACCACGCCCGCGCGGCCGACGTGCCGATCATCGTGGCGGTCAACAAGATCGACAAGGACAACGCCGACCCGCAGCGTGTGCTGACCCAGCTGGCCGAGCACGAACTCGTGCCCGAGGCGTGGGGTGGCGACACGATCGTCGTCGAGATGGCCGCGATTCAAGATCTCGGCATCGACGACCTGCTCGACCAGTTGCTGGTCGTCGCCGAACTCGAAGACCTGCGCGCCAACCCGACCGGGCGGGCCAAGGGCATCGTGCTCGAGGCCAACCTCGACAAGGGCCGCGGCCCGGTGGCGACGATTCTCGTCGACAAGGGCGAGCTCAAGGTCGGCGACCCGATCGTCGCCGGCCCCGCCTGGGGCAAGGTGCGGGCGATGATCAACGACAAGGGCCAGCAGATCAAGGTGGCCGGCCCGTCCACGCCGGTCGAGGTGCTCGGGTTGTCGTTCGTACCCGAGGCCGGCGACGAGTTCCGTGCGGCACCCGACGAGAAGACCGCGCGTGTGGTCGGCGAGGCCCGAGCGCATCACCGCAAGGTGCGCGACCAGCGCGGCGACGCCCGCGTCAAGACCGGCGTGAAGCTCGAAGACATCTTCGAGCAGCTCCAGTCGGGCGAGGCGGCGACGCTCAACTTGATCCTCAAGGCCGACGTGCACGGTTCGCTCGAAGCGGTCACCGAGAGCCTGCGCAAGCTCCAGCGCGACGAGGTCGACCTGACGTTCGTGCACCGGGCTGTGGGTGGCATCACCGAGAACGACATCACCCTGGCGGCGACGACGAACGCGACGATCATCGGCTTCAACGTCCGGCCCGACCGCAAGGCGCGCGACGCGGCCGACGCAGCGAACGTCGAAATCCGCACGTACGAGGTCATCTACAAGCTGCTCGAAGACATCGAGCAGGCGATGGTCGGCATGCTCGCCCCCGAGTACGAAGAGGTCGTCACCGGCGATGCCGAGGTGCGCGAGATCTTCCGGGTGCCGCGGATCGGTGCGATCGCCGGTTGCTACGTGCAGGACGGCGTCATCTCGCGTGGCTCCAAGGTGCGCTTCCTCCGCGACGGCACGATCATCTGGAAGGGCACGATCACGTCGCTCAAGCGCTTCAAGGACGATGCGTCCGAGGTGCGTGCGGGCTTCGAGTGCGGCATCGGCCTGTCCGACTTCCAGGACCTCAAGCCCGGCGACGTGATCGAAACCTACGAAGAGCGCGAGGTCGCGAGAACCCTGTCGCCCGTGTGACGTCGACAGGCTCGATCACTGTTCAAGGTGGTTGAGCCTGTCGAAACCACCGCAAGCGCGTACGCTGTTCGGATGGCACGCGGTGGGAAAGCTCGGTATCCGCGCTCGGCAAGGGTCGGTGAGACCCTGCGCGAGATCATCGCCGAGGAACTCGTGCGGATCGACGACGAGCGGCTCGAGTTCGTCACGATCACCGGTATCGACGTCGACAACGAGCTCAACCGCGCCCACGTGTACTTCGACTCGCTCGCTGGCGAAGACGGCGACGGCGAGGTGATCGAGGCGCTCGGCGAGCACCGCATCGCGCTCCAGTCGGCGATCGGCAAGCAGATCCGCGCCAAGAAGACGCCCATCTTGAGCTTCCGGCCCGACATCGCGATCCGTTCGGCCGAGCGGATCGACGAGGTGCTGCGCGAAGACCGCCGTCAACGTGGCGAGACGTAGGCCAGCGTCCACGCACGGTGTGTGCGTGATCGACAAACCGGCCGGCGTCACCAGCCACGACGTCGTCGGCATGCTGCGGCGCCGCTTCCACGAGCGCCAGGTGGGGCACGGCGGCACGCTCGATCCCGACGCCACGGGGGTGCTGGTCGTGGCGATCGGCATGGCCACCCGGCTATTGCGGTTCGTCGAGGCGACCACCAAGCAGTACGCCGGCGAGGTGGTGCTCGGCACGGCGACGTCGACGCTCGACTCGTCGGGCGAGGTCACCGGTTCCTGGGATATGTCGGGGGTCACCGTCGATGACGCCCGCCGGGTCGTGGCCGAGCACCTGAGTGGCGACATCGAGCAGGTGCCGCCGATGGTGTCGGCGCTGAAGGTCGACGGGGTACGCCTGCACGAACTCGCCCGCCAGGGCATCGAGGTCGAGCGGGCTCCCCGCCCTATCCACATCAGCCGCTTCGACGTGGCGGAGGGGCCCGAGCCAGGTGTGCTGGCGATCGACGTCGAGTGCTCGCCCGGCACCTACATCCGCTCGCTCGCCGACGACCTAGGGCGCCTGCTCGGCGGCGGCGCGCACCTGCGCAACCTGCGCCGCACCGCGGTCGGAGCGTTGACGGTCGGCCAGGCGGGTAACCCCGACGAGGCCGAACTGCTCCCGGTCGAGACCGCGGTGACCGGGCTGACCCGGGTCGCGGTCGGCGACGAGGTGGCAGCCCTGATCGGTACGGGGCGGGTGTTGCACGCCGCCGAGCACGGGTTCGTCGGCGACGGCCCGTGGGCCGTGTTCGGGCCGGCCGGTCTGCTCGCCGTCTACGAGCGCTTCGAGAAGGGCGACGGCCTGGTGAAGCCGGCGGTGGTCTTGCCGGTCGGTGGGAGCGACCCGGTCGACCGCCGTTGACGCGCGGACGAGGTGGTTTCGACAGGCTCAACCACCTTGGGGTCAGGCTCGACCACCTTGGGGTCAGGCTCAACCACCTTGGGGTCAGGCTCAACCACCTTGGGGGCAGACTCGACCACCTTGGAGGCTGTCAGCGGCGGGCGAGGGTGGCGTCGATCGCCGCTGGGGCGAGGACCGTTTCGAGCACCATCACGGCCGCGCCGACGATGCCGGCCTCGTCGCCGAGCCGGCTGAGCGCGATCTGGAGCTGGCCGGTGGCGAGCGGCAGCGAGCGCTGGTAGACGACCTCGCGGATGCTGGCCAGGAGCGGCTCGCCCGCCCCTGCCACATCGCCGCCGATGACGATCACGGCCGGGTTGAGCATGTTCACGCACGTGGCCAGCACGCCGCCGATCGCATGCCCGGCCTGGCGCACCGCGCGCATCGCGTCGGGCCGCCCGGCGAGCACCTGGTCGACGACGTCGCGGCCGTGGTACGTGGGCAGGCCTTGGGCGCGCAGCCGGGTTGCCATCGCCGCCCCGCCGGCGATCGCCTCGAGGCAGCCGACGTTGCCACACCGGCACACGATGTCGTCGTGATCGGGCACGTGGATGTGGCCGATGTCGCCGGCCGCCCCGTCGGCCCCACGATGCACGTGGCCGCCGGCGATGATGCCCGAACCGATGCCCGTGCCGATCTTGACGAACAGCAGGAACGGTTCCTTGCGCCAGTGCGACCAGTGCTCGCCGACGGCCATGATGTTGACGTCGTTGTCGACGAGGGCGGGCACGCCATAGCGCTGCGACAGTTGCGCGCCCACCGGATGCAGGTTCCAGCCCGGCATGATCGGCGGCGACACCGGGCGACCGGTGGCGAACTCGACCGGGCCGGGCAGGCCGACGCCGACCCCGCGTAGCAGCGCCGGGTCGTGGCCGGTCGCCGTGAGCAGGCCGTCGAACGCGCGCTCGAGCCACTCCAGCACCACCTCCGGCCCGGCGGCGACGGCGATCTCCTCGGCGTGCTCGGCGAGCACCGTGCCGGCCAGGTCGGTGATCGCCACGCGCGAGTGCGTGGCGCCGATGTCGCCGGCGAGGACCACACCGGCGTCACGATTGAACGCCAGCGTGGTGGGTGGGCGCCCGCCGGTGGAGGCCGCGTCCGAGCCAGGTACGAGCAGCCGGCTGGCCAGCAGGGCGTCGACGCGCTGGGCGATCGTCGAGCGCGCCAGCCCGGTCGCCGCGGCGAGGTCGCCGCGCGTCGTGGCCTGCCCGCGGCGCACGAGGTCGAAGATCGTGCCCGCGGTGCCGCCGCCGGCCGGGGGGATCGGCCCGTTCTGCACGACGGCTAGTGAACCAGCCGACCTTTGATCTGTCAAAGCCGGCAAGTCAGCCACTTTGGATCGATGATCCGACAACTTTTGCTTGACATTCGACAGAAGTCGACGCGATGATGGTCGTCATGGGGGAGGCGCAGTTGCGCGTTGGAATCGTCGGTGCGGGCTTCATCGGTGCCGTTCATGCTCGCGCGGCGCGTCTCGCCGGCGCCCGTCTCGTCGGTGTCGTCGCCTCCACCCCGGCCCGTACCGAGCGGGCGGTGGCCGCGCTGGGGGCCGAGCGCGGTTACGCCAGCGCCGAGGCGCTGGCAGCAGCCGACGAGGTCGACGTCGTCCACATCTGCGCCCCCAACCACCTGCACCGCCCGCTGGTCGCCGCCGCCGTCGCGGCCGGCAAGCACGTCGTGTGCGAGAAGCCGCTGGCGGTCGACCTCGCCGGTGCCACCGAGCTGCACGCCCTCGCCACCTCGGCGGGCGTGGTGGCGACGGTGCCGTTCGTCTACCGCTTCTACCCGATGGTGCGCGAGGCCCGCGCCCGTGTGCTGGCGACCGAGCAGGCGGCCCGGCTGGTGCACGGCAGCTACCTCCAGGACTGGCTGTCGACCGCGGGCGACGACAACTGGCGCGTCGACGCCCAGGCGGGTGGCCGTTCGCGTGCGTTCGCCGACATCGGCTCGCACTGGTGCGACCTCGTCGAGTTCGTCACCGGCGACCGTATTGAGCAGCTCTGCGGCGAACTCGTGACGGCGCTGCCCGAACGGCTGGCGGGCGACGACCTGCACGCCTTCGCGACGCGCGCCGAGACATCGGCCGGGGCGCCCGCCGCCACATCGCGCCTGGTCGACACCGAGGACGTCGCCCTGGTGATGTTCCGCACCCGGCGTGGAGCGACCGGCTCGGTCGTGGTCAGCCAGATCTCGTCGGGCCACAAGAACCAGCTGCGGTTCGAGATCGCCCTCCCCGACGACACGCTCGTGTTCGACCAGGAACACCCCGACACGCTGTGGATCGGCCGCCGCGGCCCGTCGCTGCTGGCCGCCCGCGACGCCGCCCACCTGCACCCGTCGGCGGCGTCCTACGTGCGCGTGCCCCCCGGGCACCCGCAGGGCTACCAGGAGTGCTTCGACGCGTTCGTCGCCGACACCTACCAGGCGATCGCGGCTGGGTCGGCCGACGCGGTCGACGGGCTACCCACGTTCGCCGACGGGGTCCGCGCGGCGCGGATCACCGACGCCGTGCTCCGCTCGGCCGACGCCCACACGTGGGTCGACGTCGGTGCCGAGCCGACCGAACCAGCCGACCAACCCACCGACCAACTCACCGGGGAGCGCGACCGATGAAGCTCGGATTCCTCACGGCGTGCCTGCCGCGCCGCAGCCTGGCCGACATCTGCGCCTGGGCGCAGGCCCACGATTTCGACGCGCTCGAGGTCGCCGCCTGGCCGGCGCTCGGCGACCGCCCGTTCACGGCCACCCACCTGGCCGTCGAGGCGTTCGACGAGGCCGCCGCCGACGCCACCCGCGAACTGCTCGCCGGGCACGGCCTGACCTGCTCGTCCGTCGCCTACTACGACAACAACCTGCACCCCGACCCCACCGAGCGGGCTGCGGTGAACGCCCATGTGCTCCGCTGTATCGACGCCGCGGCCGCGCTCGGTTGCCCCACCGTGGGCACGTTCGTCGGGCGCGACCCGAACCGCACCGTCGCCGAGAACCTGCGCGCGGCCGAGGAGGTGTTCGCCCCGCTCGTCGACCACGCCGGCCAGCACGGCGTGAAGCTGATCATCGAGAACTGTGTGATGGAGGGCTGGCACCCCGACGGCTATCCCGGCAACCTCGCCTACTCGCCCGAGCTGTGGGAGTGGATGTTCTCGATCGGGCTGTACCTCAACTACGACCCGTCGCACCTGGTGTGGATGGGCATCGACCCGGTCGAGGCGGTCCGGCCGTACCTCGACCGCATCCCCCACGCCCAGGCCAAAGACATCCAACTCGACCCGGCCGCCCGCAACCGCTACGGGTGGCCCGGCAAGGCGGTGCGCCGCGACGACCCGTGGGACGTCGGCTGGTGGCGCTACCGCGTGCCCGGCCTGGGCGAGGTCGACTGGACCCGCCTGATCGACGCGATGTACGAGGGCGGGTTCGACGGCGTGCTCAGCGTCGAGCACGAGGACCCCGTGTGGGGCGGCACCGAGGAGAAGGTCGAGATCGGCCTCGAGATCGCCCACCGCACCCTGCGACCGCTGATGGTGGCCTGACGCAGATGGGGGACGCGGGGGAGATGGGGAACACGGGGATGGGCGCCGCGCCGGTGCTGCAGGTGCGCGGGGTCACCAAGCGCTACCCCGGCGTGCTCGCGCTGGGCGGCGTCGACTTCGACGTGCAGCCCGGCGAGGTGCACTGCATCGTCGGCCCCAACGGCGCCGGCAAGTCGACGCTCATCAAGTGCATCGCCGGGGTGGTCGCCCCGACCGAGGGCGAGATCCTGATCGACGGCGAGCCGCTCGCGGCAGGTGCCCCGTCGGCGGCGATCGCCCGCGGCGTGGCCACCATCTACCAAGAGCTCGACCTGGTCGGCGACCTCACCGTCGCCGCCAACATCTTCCTTGGCCACGAGCGCCGACGGTGGGGCCTGCTCGACCGGCGCCGGATGCGCGCGGCCACCACGGAACTGCTCGCCCGGGTCAACCACCCCGGCATCTCGCCCGACACCTACGTGCGCGACCTGCGCCCCGCCGGCCAGCAGATCGTGTCGATCGCCCGGGCGCTGTCGCACGACGTGCGCCTGCTGATCATGGACGAACCCTCGGCAATCCTCGACGAGGGCGAGGTGGCCACGCTGTTCGACGTCGTCCGGCGGCTCGCCGACGGCGGCGTGGGCATCGTCTACATCTCGCACCGGTTGCACGAGATCGCCCAGATCGGCGACCGGGTCACCGTGCTCAGCGAGGGCCGCACGGTCGCCTCGGGGCTGCCCGCGTCGACCCCCGCCGACGAGTTGGTCACGCGGATGGTCGGGCGCCGGCTCGACCAGCTGTTCCCCGCGCGCCCGCAGGCCACCGGCGAGGTGGTGCTCGAAGTCCGCGGGGTGACGCGCCTGCCCGACGTCAAACCGGCGACGTTCGACCTGCACGCCGGCGAGGTGCTCGGCATCGCCGGGCTGGTGGGGGCCGGGCGCAGCGAGCTGCTGCGGGCGATCTACGGGGTCGACCGGCGCGACGCCGGCGAGGTGCTCGTGGGTGGTGTCGCGCTCCCGGTCGGTCGACCCGACCGGGCGATCGCCGCCGGCCTGGGCCTGGCCCCCGAAGACCGCAAGTCGCAGGCGCTGCTGCTCGACTGGGACCTCACCAAGAACATCACGCTGCCCGACATCGCCCGCTTCCAGCGTGGGCTGATCAACATCCGCGCCGAGCGGGCGGCTGCCGAGGAGCAGCTCCGCCGGTTGCAGGCCAACACCACCGATGGCACCCGCCGAGCCGGAGGGCTGTCGGGCGGCAACCAGCAGAAGGTCGTGCTCGCGCGGTGGCTGCTGCGCGAGTGCAAGGCACTGCTGCTCGACGAGCCGACACGCGGTGTCGACGTCGGTGCCAAGGCCGAGCTGTACCGCATCATCGCCGAGCTGGCCGCCGAGGGCCTCGGTGTGCTGGTCGTGTCGTCCGAGATCGACGAGCTGCTCGGCATGTGCACGCGCATCCTCGTGATGCGCGAGGGCGAACTGGTCGCCGAGCTCGACCCAACTACCGCCACCGAGCTCGACGTGCTGCGCCACGCGATGCCCGGGACGCAACAGATGGTGACCGCCGGCGCGGCCACCGAGACGGAGGGATGACGGAGATGATGGACGTCAACGGATCGAACGAGCCGATCGGCGACCCAGCCGGCGGCGTCGGCACCCGCCGGTTTGCCCTGCCGAGCGGCACCAAGCTTCAGGAGTACACGCTGGTCGGCGTGATCGTCGCCCTGATTGTGGTCGGGGCGATCCTCAAGCCCGACACGTTCCCGACCACGGCCAACTTCCGGGCGATCCTCACCCAGTCGAGCGTGGTCGGCGTGCTGGCGATCGGCATGACCCTGGTGATCGCCACGGCCGGCATCGACCTGTCGGTCGGGTCGGTGGTCGCCGCGGCCGGCATCGCCGGCGGGTTGGTGTACGAGACCGGGGCGGCGGTCTTCGTGCTCGCCGCGCTCGGCTTCGGCCTGCTGCTCGGGGGCGTCAACGCGGCGGCGATCGCCTACGGCAAGGTCGTCCCGTTCGTCGCCACCCTGGCGATGCTGGCGATCGGGCGTGGCCTGGCGTTGCAGATGAGCGACAAGAAGCCGATCAGCCTGCTCGGCGCCGACGGCATCCGCTGGTTCGGCACCGGCAAGGTGCTCGGCCAGCCGGTGTCGGTGGTGATCTTCGTCGTCGTCACGATCGCCGGCTGGCTGACGCTCAACCGCACCGCGTTCGGGCGCCACGTCGTGTCGGTGGGCGGCAACCGCGAGGCCGCCCGGATCGCCGGCGTGCCGGTGCGACGCACGATCTTCACGGTCTACTGCCTGTCGGGCCTGCTCGCCGGCGTGGCCACGGTGCTGCTGTGCGGGCGTCTGGCGAGCGCCTCGCCGGTGTCGGGCCAGTTGCTCGAGCTCGACGCGATCGGCGCCACGGTCATCGGCGGCACCAGCTTGGCAGGCGGCCGGGCGACGATCACCGGCACGTTCATGGGCGTGATCGTGTTCGGGCTGATCTTCAACCTGCTCACCCAGCTCAACCTCGCCACCGAGTGGCAGCAGATCGTGAAGGGGGTGATCATCCTCGCCGCCGTACTCGTGCAACGCCCCGAACGCATCTGATGCTCACCAACCCGGATTCATACCAGGACTTCCAACGAGGGGGAACCCGTCCATGTTCAACCGACACATCACTCACCGCTACTTCGCCGCCCTGATGGTGGCTCCGCTGCTCGTCGTCACGGCGTGCAGCGGCGACGACGACGCCACCGACGACACGGCCGCACCGGCCCCGTCCGTCGACGTGGACGAGAGCACACCCGTCGACACCGTCGACGTCGTCCAGACCACGTCGGGCTCGAGCGCGCCCGGCCCCCGGGTGTCGATCGTGGCCAGCGTGCCGCCCACCGACCACGGCTGGCTCGGCCAGATCGCGGCCAAGGCCCAAGAGGCCGCCGACCAGTGGGACGACGTCGACTTCCGCCTGCTCGAGGCTGCCGACGCGGACAGCCAGGCCGCGCAGATCCAGACCGTCATCAACGAGCGTCCCGACGCGCTTGTGGTGTTGCCGTACGACGGCGCCCAGCTCACCCCGATCGCCGAGGCGGCGATGGAGGCCGGCATCCCGGTGATCAACGTCGACCGCCTGTTCGACACGCCGGAAGCCGCGCGCGCCACCATCCTCGGCGACAACTACCAGATCGGGGCCAAGGCCGCGGCGTACGTCGCCGAGCGACTCGACTGCTCGGGCGACGTCGTCGAGATCCAGGGCATCGCCGGCATCTCGGTCACCGACGACCGCTCGCAGGGCTTCGCCGACACGCTCGACGCGCTGTGCGGCAACGGCATCTCGATCGTCGCCCAGCAGCCCGCCGACTTCCGGCCCGACCTCGGGCTGCAGGTGATGGAGGCGATCCTCCAGGCGAACACCAGCATCGACGCCGTCTACACCCACGACGACGACATGGCCGAAGGCGTGGTAGCGGCGATCGAGAACGCCGGCCGCGAGGGCGAGATGTTCCTCACCGGGGCGGGCGGGTCGTGCACCGCGTTCGACCACATCGCCGACGGCGGCCTGTACGGCGCCACGTACCTCTACAGCCCCACGATGGCCGGGTCGGCCGTGAACATGGCCCGCCTGATCGCCCAGGGCCGCGGGTTCGCCGACCTGTTCGAGCCCGAGGTTCCGTCGCTGATCGTGGTGCCGCCCACCCAGGTCACCCAGGACAACGTCGCCGACCTGCGGAGCCTGTGCTTCGACTGAACCCCGGGTGACTCAACCCCTTTGACTGAACAACGGGGGAGGTAGCGTCGGAGGCGTGCAGATCGTCACCGACGCTACCTCCCAGCCGTTTCCCGGCGAGCGCACGGTGGTCACGATCGGCGTGTACGACGGCTTGCACGTCGGCCACCAGGAAGTGATCGCGCAGGTCCGCCGGTTGGCGGGCGAGCGCGGCGCCCGGTCGGCCGTGCTCACCTTCGACCGCCATCCGGCCAGCGTGGTCCGTCCCGAATCGGCGCCGCTCCTGCTCACCGACCCCGAGCAACGCCTCGAACTGTTCGCGGCCACCGGCATCGACGCCGCGGTCGTGCTCCCGTTCGACGCCGCGCAGGCGTCCGAGCCGGCTTCCACGTTCGTCGAACGCGTGCTCGTCGACTGTCTCCGGGCCGACGCGGTCGTGATCGGCGACGACTTCCACTTCGGCCGCAACCGCGAGGGCAACGTCGACCTACTGCGCAAGCTCGGCCAGACGTACGGCTTCGAGGTCGTCCCGGTCACGCTGGTGCCGCGCGCCGACGGAGTCGACGAGCCGGTCAGCTCCACCGCCATCCGGCGGGCCCTGGCGGGCGGCAACATCGGCCTCGCGGCGAACCTGCTCGGGCGCCCGTTCGAGGCCCGCGGCGTAGTGGTCAAAGGCGACCAGCGCGGCCGCCTACTCGGGTTCCCCACCGCCAACGTCGAGGTGCCCAACCAGGTGTGCCTGCCGGCCGACGGGGTGTACGCCGGGTGGTACCTGCGGCCGGGCGGGTCGCGTCACGCCTGTGCGATCAACATCGGCCGCCGCCCGACGTTCTACGAGCACGCCGACCACTCGCTGCTCGAGGCGCACCTGCTCGACTTCGAGGGCGACCTCTACGGCGAGCACGCCAAGGTCCAGTTCACCGAGTTCCTCCGCTCGGAGCGCAAGTTCGACGGCATCGAGGCCCTCGTCGCCCAACTCAAGAACGACATCGCCCACGCCAGCCAACTCCTGCTCGGCGAGCGCTGAACCCGAATCCACCGATCTGGCGGCTCGTTCCTCGCGCGCGGCGCTCGACAACCGTCTCGACGCTGGTGCGCGCGCCAATGGTCTCGATACACCGGCTGCGCCGGCACTCGACCACCGAGGCGCTGCTGCACCTACTCGCTGAGGCCGGAGTTCCAGGCTGAACTCAGTCGGGCCAGATGACGGTTCCGTCGGCGTCGTAGAGGCTGGCGACCAGGTCGCTCCAGCGGCCCTCGATGGAGGGTGCCCCGTCGGGGTACACGCCCACCGCGTTGTAGGCGGCGATCTCGATCGACAGCTCGTCGGCGATGGGAACACCGGGGAACGAGCCGGCGGGCGTGGTGTCGACGATCAGGGCCGCGTCGGTCGCCCAGCGGAACGTCTCGCCGTCGAGCGATAGGAAGTTCGGGTTGCCGTTCGACTCGGCCAGTTCGAACGTGGCGCGGGCCGCGGCGGCCGGATCGGCGATCGCCTCGTTGAGCCCGCGCAGCGTGGCCCGCATGAAGTCCTCGGCGGCCGTGGGGTGGGCGTCGAGGAACTCGCGGTTGGTGTAGATCAGGCCGAACGAGCCCGGCACGCCGAAGTCGCTCGGGTCGAACAGTTCGAACTCGATGCCGGCCCGCTCCAACGCCCCGGGCTCGTTGCTCTTCCAGCCGGGCATGCCGACGATGTCGGGCACCGCGAGGTGGGCCGCCGGGTCGAACCCGTCGAGCAGCACGGTGTGGTAGTCCTCGCCGTCGGCGAGTTCGGCGGTGGCGAGCATCGCCCGCACCGACGGCGGCAGGTCGCCCTTGATGCCGAACGTGGCACCGGCCAGGTCGGCGAGTTGGGCTGCGACACCGGGCTTGACGATCAACGCGTCGATCGGTACGTGACCGTCGACCGACAGGGCGACGAGGTCGGCCTGGTTGGCCTCGGAGAACGTCGCCACCTCGCTGAACGAGCCGGCTGAGGCGAACTGCACGTCGTTGGCCGCCACGAGCGGATAGTTGGCCACCGAGAATCCCGGCGTGACGGTGACGTCGAGACACAGCTCGTCGTAGTACCCGGCCACCTCGGCGACCAGCACCTCGATGATCGAGGCGGTGGCTGCGTAGTCGAACCCGGTGTGGTAGGTGATCGTGCCCGCCGCCGCGTTGGCGGCGCAGCGCTCGGCGGGGAACGGTTCGCCGGCGACCACGGCGAGTTCGGCCGACGGTTCGCTGTCCGGCGATGTGCCGGCGCCGGTCGGGTCGCTGGGCTCGGCCGAGTCGTCGCCGCCGCAGGCGGCCAGCAGAACCGCCAGCGCCAACCCCGCGCCCAACGCGGCCCGGTGCCGCGGCCGACCGCGGTGGGTTCGGGCGCCGCTGGAGTTGCGGTGGGACGTGCAGGTCTGATCGTGGTCGTAGGAGTGGGTCATGGGGGGTCCTCCGGGTTCACGGGACGGGAGACAGTCGTTGCGACGCATGCCAGCGCAGCAGCCAGCGTTCGGCGAGCAGCACGAGGAACTGGGCCGCGATGCCGAGCAGGGCCGCACAGCAGATCGTGGTCCACAACGCCGCGCCCTGGTTGGCGTTGGCGGCCCGCTTGCCGATCGCGCCGAGGCCGGCGCGGGTGAACGCCGACCCTTCCGAGTAGTACGCGGCGGCCAGGCCGAGCCCGACGTTGAACCGGGCGGCGGTGAACAACGACGGCAGCGCGGCGGGCAGCCGCAGCCGCCACAGCACTTCGGCAGGGCCGGCATCGATCGAGGCGAACAGCTCGCGGGCGGCCGGGTCGGCGCTGCGCATGCCGGCCACCGTCGCGTATACGAACGCGGGCACCGTCACGAACGCGACCAGGAACACGATCGACGGCGTGCCCGACCCCAGCCACAGCACCACCGACGTGATGTAGGCGACCCACGGCGTGACCATGATGAGGACGAGCAGCGGCTGACTGGCGGCCTCGAGCGCGGGCCACGCCGCGAGCACCGCGCCGAACACCACCGACACGGCCAGCGAGATCGCCAGCCCCACCCCGACGTGGCGGGCGGTGACCCACACGTGGTCGAGATAGAACCCGGGGTCGTCGGCGAACGTCGAGACCATCTCCGACGGCTTGAGCAGCACGAACCGGCGCACGTTACGCCAGCGCACGATGCCTTCCCATACCGCTACGAGGACGACAGCGCCCAACGTGTACCAGAGCATCGCCGAGCGCTTCATCCTGCTGCCACCGATCGCTGCAACCCTTCGCGCAGGATGCGACGCAGCTCGGTCTCGTAGGCGAAGAACGCCGGGTCGTCCTCGACGTCGGGCGTGCGCGGGCGCGGCAGGTCGATCGCGACGTCGCCGACGATCCGTCCTGGTCGGGCCGACATCACCACCACCCGGTCGGACAGGAACACCGCCTCGGCCAGCGAGTGGGTGACGAACACCACGGTGGCGCCGGTGCCGCCGCGCAACTCGTCGAGCAGGTGTCGCATCTCGGCCCGGGTGATCTCGTCGAGCGCGGCGAACGGCTCGTCCATCAGGAGGTACGGCGCGCCGAGCGCGAACGCGCGCACCAGACCTACTCGCTGCTGCATGCCGCCCGACAACTCGTGTGGCAAGGCGTCGCGGAACTCACCGAGCCCCACCCGTTCGAGCAGCTCGACCGCGTCGGGCAGATAGGCCGGGTTAGCGCCGCGGTTGACGTCCTGGAGCAGCCGGGCGTTGGCCTCGACGGTGCGCCAGGGGAGCAGTGCCGGGCTCTGCGGTACGAACCCGATCCGCTTCCCGTGCCGGGCGGCGAGCGGCGGCTCGTCGCCGAGCCGCACCAGGCCAGCGCTGGGCCGTTCCAGCCCGGCGATCAGCCGCAGCAGCGTGGTCTTGCCGCAGCCGCTCGGGCCGAGCACCGTCACGACCGAGCCCGGCTCGATGTCGAGGTCGACCGGGCCGAGCGCTGCGCGTGGGCCGAACTGCTTGGCCACCCCACGGATGCTGACTCGACCCATCTTGGCGGAGGGTAGTGAGCCCCTGGTCAGAGCGTCGTCATGACACAGAATGCGCGTCGTGGCAGGTGCTCGGCGTGTCGTGTTGGCGAGCCCCTCGACCGCCCGTAGCATGGGCCGGTCCGTTGCGGCACCACCCACCAGGTTGGTGACTGCGGCGCGATGCGAACGGCTCGCCCGGGCCGACGCGACCTCCTTCTGGAAGGCAACCCATCATGGCCCTCGCGCCCAAGTCCGAGATCGTCGCCAAGCACGGCAAGACCGCCACCGACACCGGTTCGCCGGAGGTGCAGATCGCTCTGTTGACCGACCGCATCGCGCACCTCACCGAGCACCTCAAGGTGCACGCCAAGGACCACCACAGCCGGCGTGGCCTGCTGATGCTCGTCGGCCGCCGTCGCCGCATGCTCGACTACCTCCGTAGCATCGACGTCGAGCGCTACCGCGCGCTCATCGCGGAATTGGGTCTGCGCCGCTGACCGCCGGGGGACCGGTTACGGGTTCCGCCGGTACGAGCCTGATCACGGTAGGATGGTGAATCGAGCGCGGAAGGTCCGCGTTCGGAACATGAGCGGCAATGGTTGGTTGCCGGTTGCCTACTCCGTGGCGTCACGTGCGACAGCTAGAAGTCGCCTACGTCACGGGGTTGCCAACTGGGAACCGGCCGGCTGCTCCAGAGTGCGGCGGTACTGAAGCGCCGTCGCTGAAAGGAGCCATTCGTGGCTGACCCCATTCGCGTCTCCGGCCCAGTGTCGGGGAGCGACAAGACCCTGACCTTCGAGACGGGCAAGTTCGCCCCGCAGAGCCAGGGGGCCGTCGTGGCCACCATTGGCCGCACGAAGGTCCTCACCACCGCCAACGCGGCCAAGGACGTCCGTCCGGGCATGGACTTCTTCCCGCTGACGGTCGACGTCGAGGAGCGGGCCTACGCTGCCGGCAAGATCCCCGGCTCGTTCTTCCGCCGGGAAGGCCGCCCCACCGAAGAGGCCATCCTCACCTGCCGCCTCACCGACCGGCCGCTGCGCCCGTCGTTCCCCGAGGGCTTCCGCAACGAGACCCAGGTCGTCACCACCGTCATCGGTGCCGACAAGGAGAACCCGCACGACGTGCTGTCGATCAACGCCGCTTCGGCTGCGCTGATGATCTCGGGCATCCCGTTCGAGGGCCCGATCGGCTCGGTTCGCATCGCCTACAGCCAGAGCGGCGAGTGGATCCCGCACCCCACCTACCAGGAGGGTGACGAGTCGACGTTCGAGCTTGTCGTCGCCGGGCGCGAGCTCGACAACGGTGACGTGGCGATCATGATGGTCGAGGCCGGCGGCACCGAGCGCAGCTTCTACTACTACGACGACGGCGCCCCGAAGGTCGACGAGGCCGTCCTCGCCGGTGGCCTCGACGCCAGCAAGACCTGGATCAAGGAGTCGATCGCGCTCCAGCGCCAGCTGGTCGCCAGCGTGATCGCCACCCACGGCCCGATCACCCCGCTGCCGTTCACGCCGGTGCTCGACTACACGCCCGAGCAGTTCGCCGCCGTCGAGGCGCTGGTGTCCGACGACATCGCCGCCGCCGTCACGATCGCTGGCAAGGCCGAGCGCAACGCCGCCACCGACGCCGCCAAGGACAAGGCGCTCGCCGCGCTGGCCGCCGAGGGCGCCGAGTTCTACGGTCAGGACAAGGGCATCAAGGAAGCGGTGCGCAGCCTCACCAAGAAGCTCGTCCGCAAGCGGATCGTCACCGAGGGCCTGCGCATCGACGGCCGTGGGGTCGCCGACCTGCGCCCCGTGTCGGCCGAGGTCGGCGTGCTGCCCACCGCCCACGGCTCGGGCCTGTTCCAGCGCGGCGAGACCCAGGTGCTCAACGTGGTCACCCTCGGCATGCCGAAGATGAACCAGCTGATCGATTCGCTCAGCCCCACCGACACCAAGCGCTACCTGCACCACTACAACATGGCCCCGTGGGCCAACGGCGAGACCGGCCGCGTCGGGTCGCCCAAGCGCCGCGAGATCGGCCACGGTGCGCTCGCCGCGCGGGCCGTGCTGCCGGTCGTGCCCTCGCAGGAAGACTTCGCCTACACGCTGCGCCTGGTCAGCGAGGTCATGTCGTCGAACGGTTCGACCTCGATGGCGTCGGTGTGCTCGTCGAGCCTGTCGCTGATGGATGCCGGTGTGCCCACCCGCGGCGCGGTGGCGGGCATCGCCATGGGCCTGATCTACGACAGCGGCACCTACACCACGCTTACCGACATCCTCGGTGCCGAGGACGCGTTCGGCGACATGGACTTCAAGGTCGCCGGCACCGCCGACGCGATCACCGCGCTCCAGCTCGACACCAAGATCGACGGCATCCCCGCCGACGTGCTGGCCGCCGCGCTCAACCAGGCCAAGGTCGCTCGCCTCGAGATCCTCGAGGTCATGAACGCGGCCATCCCCGCCGCCCGCACCGAGGTCGGCGAGACCGCCCCGAAGATCAAGACGATCACCATCCCGATGGACAAGATCGGCGAGGTCATCGGCCCGAAGGGCAAGGTCATCAACACGATCCAGCAGGAGACCGGCGCCGACATCTCCGTCGACGACGACGGGGCCCAGGGCTTCGTCACGGTCGGCGCGGTCGAGGCGTGGCGGATGGAGGAAGCCCTCCAGGCGATCATGAACATCGTCGCCCCGCCGATGGCCGAGATCGGCAAGACCTACAAGGGTCGCGTCGTGAACATCACCAAGTTCGGTGCGTTCGTGAACATCCTCCCCGGCCGCGACGGCCTCGTGCACATCTCCAAGCTGGGCCGCGGCAAGCGGATCAACTCGGTCGAAGACGTGCTGTCGCTCGGCGACGAGATCGACGTGATCGTCGAAGAGATCGACGACCGCGGCAAGGTCAGCCTGGTGCCGGCCGGCGACGTCACCGAGAACGCGCCCGCTGGCGCGGCCCCGTCGGCATCGCTCGGCGCCGAGATCGCCGCGGAGAACGGTGCCGCCAACGGCGCCGAGCCCGCCCCGGCCGGCAACGGCCAGGTCGAGACGGTGTCGTTTGCCGACACGTTCGACGCCGAACTGGCGAGCGAACTCGGTGACCTCGGCCCGGCCGAGGAGCGCCGCGGCAGCGGCGAGTCGTCCGGCGGCCGCGACCGCGGTGGTGACCGCGGCGGCCGTCGCCGTCACCGCTGATACACACTCGGTGAGCGAGCCTGTCGAGGCCGCCCGTCCGGTCGGGCGGGCCTGGCTTCGACAGGCTCAACCGCCGCGGTAACGGCGTTAGCCTGACGGGCACATGTCGGAGCGCATCGTCACCTTGCCAAGCGGGCTGATCGTGGCTGTCGAGCCGATGAGCAATACGCGGACCGCCGCGATCGGCGTCTACGTCGGTGTCGGCGGGCGCCACGACCCCGCCGGTCACGCCGGCACCAGCCACTTTCTCGAACACGTCCTGTTCAAGGGCACCGCCCGCCGTGGGGCGATCGAGATCAGCCAGGCCGTCGACCGGTTGGGCGGCGACATCAACGCCTACACGTCGAAGGAGTACACGGCCTTCTACTGCCGGGTGCCTGCCCGTCACGCAGCCACCGGTATCGGGTTGATCGGCGAACTGGTCACCGAGCCGGCCCTGCGGCCCGCCGACATCGAAGGCGAGCGCCAGGTGATCCTGGAAGAGCTGGCGATGGACGACGACACCCCCGACGACGTCGCCCACCAGGCGTTCTCGGCTGCGCTGTTCCCTCACCATCCGCTCGGCTGCGACACCGCCGGCGACCGCCAGACGGTCAACGCGATCACCGCCGAGTCGCTGACCGAGTTCTTCCAGTCCACCTATCACACCGGCAATGCGGTGGTCGCCGTCGCCGGGGCCGTCGACCCCGACCAGGTCGTCGAGCAGGTCACCGAGGCGTTCGCCCCCATGCCACAGGGCGCGGGCCGGCTCAGCTCGACGGTGCCTACCACCCAACCGGCCTGGGGCACGGTGGTGCTCGACGACGACACCGAGCAGACCCACATCGTCACCGGCGGGCGTGCCCTGCCCCGCGACGACGCCGACCGCGAGGCGCTCGACGTCGTCAACCACGTGTTCGGGGGCGGCTTGTCGAGCCGCCTGTTCGACGAGATCCGCGAGCGACGCGGGCTCGCCTACTCGGTGGCCTCGTCGGCCGTCGCGTTCGGCGACGCGGGCGCGTGGTCGGTGTACGCGGGCACGATGCCCCAGCACGCCGACGCGGTGTGCGACCTGATCGACGTCGAACTCCACCGGCTGGTGTCGTTCGGCATCACCGCCGAAGAACTCGAGATCGCCCGCGGCTACCTCACCGGCTCGTTCGAGATGGGGCTGGAAGACTCCGGTGCCCGGATGGCCCGGCTGGGCGGCCAGCTGCTGCTGCGCGGCGAGGTGCGCGCGTGCGACGACCAGCTCGCCCGGTGGGATGCGGTGACGCTCGACGACACCCGTAAGGTGATCGAGCGCGTCTACGCCGGAGAGACGATCACCATCCGCCTCGGCCCCGCCGCCTGAACCGGTGGTCGAGTGGCGCACTCGCGGCGTAGCCGCCACTTCGTTGTATCGAGACCACACCGCGGCGACTCACTACGGTGGGCTGCGTGATCAGGGTCGGTGTACACGGCGCAGGTGGGAAGATGGGCGTCGCGACCTGCGCGGCGGTCGCTGCTGCGGGCGACCTCGAACTGGTCGCGACCGTCGGCCACGGTGACGAACTGCGGGTGTTCGCCGAGTCGGGCTGCGACGTGGTGGTCGACTTCTCGACGGCCGGCGCCGCCCGAGTGGCGCTGCCATGGCTGGCGATGCACGGCATTCACGCCGTCAGCGGCACGAGCGGCCTGTCCGACGACGACTTCGCCGCGTTCAGCGAGGTCTTCGGTCGTTCCGGCGACGGGGCCGCGCGCTGCGTCTGGGCCGCCAACTTCGCCGTGTCGGCCGTACTGCTGATGCGCTTCGCCGAACTTGCCGCGCCGTGGTTCGACACGGTCGAGATCGTCGAGTATCACCACAACGCCAAGATCGACGCGCCATCGGGCACGGCGGTGGCGACGGCCGCCCGGATCGCCGCCGCGCGTGGCGACGTGCCGTGGGCGCCCGACCCGACCGTGCACGAGGTGCTCCCGGGCGGCCGTGGTGGCGCCGGGCCTTCGGGCATCCGGGTGCACGGGGTACGGATGGCCGGCATGAACGCCCACGAGGAAGTCCTGTTCGGCACCGACGGCCAGACCCTGACGCTGCGTCAGGACAGCTTCGACCGTTCCAGCTACATGCCCGGCGTGTTGCTGGCCTGCCGCCGCGTTGCCGAGGTACCCGGCCTGACGATCGGCCTCGACCCCCTCCTCGGTATCTGACGGCTCGGCCTCGTCAGCGCCCGGGCTGTGCAGGGCAGCAGGCGATCGATCACGAGGGCGGTGACGACGATCGCGGCGGTGAACGGGACCATCCGGTAGTCGCCGACCATCTCGGGCACCATCACCACGGCCATCACCGGCGACCGCAGGCCCACCGCCACGCCGGCTGCGGCAGCGAGGATCATCGCGTCCCAGCGTGAGCCGGGCAGGTCGACCCCGAAGCGCTCGACCGCCAACACCGTCAGCAGGCCCCAGCCGCCGGCGATCGCCATCGTGGGCAGGATCACGCCCCCCGGCACCCCGGCCGCGAGCGCGGCGAGCATGCCCGCGACACGGAACACAGCCAACCCCACCGCCGCCCACAACACCGGTTCGGCGGCAGCCAGGGCGAGCGAGTTCATACCGTTGCCGGCGGCCCCGCGGGCAAGGCCCACCGACAGCGCGGCGACCGCCATGCAACCCAGCCAAGCCGGCCCGCCGAACCGAGGCATCGCCCGCTCGGCTCGCCGTCGCAACGTGAACAGGGCACGGGCGGCGAGCGCGGCGGGAACGACGACCACGGCCGCGGTCAGCAACAGTTCGATGCGCACCTCGTCGGGGTGGGGGAGTACCGAGTGACGTTCCCACAGCAGACCGCCGGTGCCGTACCCCACCGCCGCCCCGAGCAAGCCGTGTAGCGCCGCCCGGCGGTTCCGCCGGATGCCGATGTGGTCATCGGTGTAGGCGAGCGCGCCGAGCGGTGCGGTGTAGGCCGCGGTGAAGGCCGCGGCCACACCGGCGACGGCAAGCGTCGGCCCCAACCGCAGGCGTTGACCGACCGTGGCTCCGAGCGCCCCGCCGCTCTCGATCATCGCCGTCTCGCGGCCGATCGACACGAACCCGACGCTCGACGCGAACGTACCGACCGCACGAACCAGGGTGGCCCGCATCGACGGGCGGACCGACCCGGCGTCGGCAGGGTCGCCGTCGAGCGCCAGCTTGACGTGCTTGAGCCCGGTTCGTCCCGACCCGGCGCGACTGCTGAGCCGGGCCACACCGGCACCCACGAACACGGCGGCGCACACGACCGCGATCACCACCAGCGGCGAGGTCGCCAGCGCTGCCTCGGCCGGCTTGCCCGCGCCGAACAACGCGCCGAGCACATACTCGCCGGCGAGTACGAAGCCGTGCGCGAAGCACGCCGCGATCGCGCCGACCACGACCAGCGCGGCGATCGTCGTCAGTTCACGGCGGGCCGGCGCGGTGCGCGCGAGTGCAGGGGGTTCAAGGGGTGCGGGGGCTCGCACGGGTGCTACTGAACCAGCAAGAATGCATTACGACAATCCCGATATGCAGACGCAATAAATAGGCAAGGCCTATCTATTGCCGTCAGCGGCGCTAGCGTTGCCGTGTGGACCTGCGCCAGATCGAGATGGTCGTTGCGGTCGTCGACCAGGGGGGCATCTCACGTGCCGCGCAGGCGCTCGGGATCGCCCAACCGTCGGTCTCGCAGGCGGTGCGCAAGCTCGAGGACGAACTCGGTGTGGCACTGTTCCGCAAGTCCGGCCGCAGCGTCGAGCTCACCGATGCCGGAAGCGCCTTCGAGGGGCCTGCACGGGCAATCCTGCGTGGCGTCGCCACGCTCGAAGCCACGGTCGCCGCCCACCGCGAGGTGGCCGCCGGTGTGTTGCGGATCGGCACGCTGCCCACGCTGGCCGCCACCGTGGCCGCCGGGGTGATCGCCACGTTCCGGCGCCGGCACCCGGCCGTGACGGTGCAGATCGCCGACGAACGGCGCCCACCGCGGCTGCTCGACATGGTCGCCGACGGGCGTTGCGAGTTGGCGTTCAGCGAGTACCCCACCCGGCGTCCGGGGCTGGTCAGCGTCCCATTGGGGCGCCAAGAACTGGTGGCGGTGCTTCCGCCCGGTTCCGCCGCGCCGGCCAAGCGGGGGATACCGCTGGCCGACCTGGTGGCGCTGCCGCTCGTGCTGGCACAGCCGGGGACGTCGGTGCGCGAGCAGCTCACGGCGGCCTGCGACGAGCAGGGACTGACACCGTGGGTCGCCGTTGAAGTGCCCCAACGCGAGGCGATCGTGCCGCTGGTGGTGGGCGGTGCCGGGGCGACCGTGGCGCCACCCGAGCAGGCGCAGGAAGCGGCTGCCGCAGGTGCCGTGATCAGCCCACTCGACCCGCCGATGTGGCGCGAGCTGTCGCTGATCCACCCCGACCGCGACCTGTCACCGGCCGCCGCGGCGATGCTCGCGATCGCCCGCCAAGCGAGCGTCGCCGCGACCGGGATGCTCGTCCCGGGCGCCTGACGGCTGTCAGCTGACTGCCGCCAGGGCGTCGTCGTAGTTCGGCTCGTCGCGCACTTCGGGGACGAGTTGGGTGTAGGTGACCGTGCCGTCGCCGTCGAGCACCACCACGGCGCGGGCCATCAGGCCGTTGAGCGGGCCGTCGGTGAAGCTCACGCCGTAGTCCTGGGCGAACGAGCTGCGGAAGCCCGAGCCGGTCTTGACGTTGGTGATGCCCTCGGCCCCGCAGAACCGGCCGGCCGCGAACGGGAGGTCTTCCGACACGCACAGCACCACGGTGTTGTCGAGCGCGGCGGCCTTCTCGTTGAACTGGCGCACGCTCGTCGCGCACGTCGGTGTGTCGATCGACGGGAAGATGTTCAAGATCACCTGCTGGCCGGCCAGCGAGTCGAGCGTGATTTCGCCGAGGTCGCTGCCGACCAGCGTGAAGTCGGGTGCCTTGGCGCCGACCGCGGGGAGTTCACCGTTGGTGGAAGCGGCGTTCCCGCCGAGCGTCACAGTTGCCATGTGGCGAGTCTTGCACCCCGAGGTTCGGCGTGTGGCCCCGGAGCACCCCCGGGCGCGTCACGGCTCGCGCCGGAGCGCGGCGGCGAACTGGCGGGCGCCGGTGTCGACGATCCGGTCGTGCGACCGTTGCGCCAGCGTGGGCACCAGCCGGGCGAGCGCGGCGACGGCGTTCCCCCGGGGCTGCAGGCAGGCCTCGAGGTGCAGTTCGGTCGTGTGCTCGGCGCCGTTGAGTAGCGAGATCCGGGCGGAACCGACCAGGTCTCCGTCGAGCCGAGCGGTCACCACATCGGTGTCAGCCCGGTCGATCTGCAGGCGGAAAATCAACGACGTGCGCAACGGCGAACGTACCGTGCACCGCCAGGTCGCTCCGGCGAACAGGCCGTCGGCGTCCAGCTTGGTCAGCCACGGCCACCAGTGGCGGTACGACCCGGTCGCACCGAGCGCCCGGCGGACGACGTCGGGTCGGGCCGGGAACGTGAACCAGCGATCGGTCGTGACAACCGTACGGGCCGAGCGCAGCGAGGCGGTCACCGGGCGGTCGTGGCGATCGAGCCCAGGAGCGGCTGGCCGGTCGAGTCGTTGACGGCGACGATCCCGGGGATGTCGTCGAGCACGTCGACCAGCCGGGCAGTGCGCGACCAACCAGGCGCCACATCCACCACGAGCACGTCGCCGTCGAGCCGGACCTCGCGTAGCTGCTTGGCCTCGGCGAACGCGTCGTCGCGGGTGATCGCCCACAGCACTCGGCCGATCTGCTGGAGCCGGCGCGGCTCGATCCGGCCCGGGCGACGCAATTCGGTCCACAGCGAACGGCCCCACCGCATGATCGACCGGCGGTGCTGCCACGCGAACAGCATCACCGCCGTCCGGGTGAACGGGCTGCTGACGCGGCGGGCTGTGCGAAGCATGAATCGACCGTTCCCCGCCCAGCGCCCGGTCAATCTGTGAACACGTGGTGGTCGTCCTGCTACGTGAACTTGCGACCGCGCTTGACGTTGAGTGCGATCGTGGCGAGGACCGCGGCGATCGAGACGATCGTCAGTGGGAGCTGCCAGCGGGTGACCCAGCCGAGGATCGAGTCGAGCTCGTCGTCGAACGCCTGGCCGAGCCACCAGTACAGCACCAACCTGGCCACGATGCCGATCGTCAGCAGCACCGCCAGGCGCACCGGGTGCATGCGGCGGATGCCCGAAATCGCGGCGACGATGTTCGACCCGGCGAACCACGGCACGATCACCCAGTCGATGCGGTCGAACCCTTCGATCAGCGCGGTCATCTGCTCGCGCTTGTAGCCGAGGTACTTGCCGAACCACACCAGCACCCGCTCGCTGTACGCCCGCCCGATCAGGTGACAGACCACGAACGCCAGCGCCAGCCGCAGCCCGGCGATGACGAAGTACGACCACCAGCCGATGCCCCCACCGATCGCAAGCAACAGATGCCGGATCCGCGAGTTCAGGGCGAGCAGGCCCTCGGGGTTGCTGGTCGCCCAGCGCGGCGCCAGGCCGGTGGCGACGTACCCGCACACGACCAGGGCGACGAACGCGGCGACGGCGACGAGCCCCCAGCGGGGCACCGGTCGGTCGAGCGATTCGGCGTCGTCGGCCAGCTCCTCGGCCGTCGGTTCGTGCGCGAACCGCTCGTGGGGCTGCTCGGCCGACATCCCGGCCACGCTACCGGTACGCCAGGACACGAACCCGGTGAGCCGACAGGCCTTGGCACGCCCGGTGGTTTCGACAGGCTCAACCACCTTGCCGGCTGGGCCAGGTGGTTGAGCCTGTCGAAACCACCGTGTGGCAGCCGGGCGCGGGCCACGGGTCGGCGCGTTGGGGGCTGGTTGGGTACGTTCACGGCCATGCAGGGACTGATGCAGGACGTGCCGTTGACACTGGTGCCGCTGTTCGAGCGGATCGAGACCAACTTCGCCCACAAAGAGGGCGTGGTGACCGCCACGCCCACCGGACGCACCCGGGCGACGTACGGCGAGTGGGCCGCGCGCACGCGCAAGGCCGGTGGCGTGCTCGATGCACTGGGCATCGGCGCCGACGCCCGGGTCGCTACGTTCGCCTGGAACACCCAGCGCCACCTCGAGCTGTATTGGGCCGCGCCGTGCAGCGGGCGCGTGCTGCACACGCTGAACATCCGCCTGTTCCCCGAGCAACTCACCTACATCGTCAACCACGCCGACGACGAGGTGATCTTCGTCGACCGCTCGCTACTCGCCCTCCTCGCCCCGCACCTCAAGACGTTCGAGCGCGTCAAGCATCTGGTGCTGATGGACGACGGCCGGGGCGACATCCCCGACGACCTCAACGGTCACGAGTTGTTGAACTACGAGGACCTGCTGGCGGCCGCCGACCCGGTCGAGTTCCGCGTCGACGACGAGTACCAGGCCGCGGCGATGTGCTACACGAGCGGCACCACCGGCAACCCGAAGGGCGTCGTGTACAGCCACCGCAGCACCGTGCTGCACACGATGGGGGCGCTGATGACCGACTCGCTCGGTGCCAGCGAGGCCGACACGATCCTGCCGGTCGTGCCGATGTTCCACGCCAACGCGTGGGGGCTCGCCCAGGCCGGCCCGGCGGCTGGGGCACGGATGATCATGCCCGGGGCCGACCTGTCGGGGAAGGGCATCGCCGACCTGATCGTCGAGGAGAACGTCACCATCGCGGCCGGTGTGCCGACGATCTGGATGCAGGTGCTGCCCGAGCTGAAGGGCCGCGACACGTCGAGCCTGCGGCGCATCCCGTGCGGCGGGTCGGCGGTGCCGCGGGCGCTGTCCGAGGCCTACCGCGAGCAGCTCGGCCTGCCGATCCTCCAGGCATGGGGCATGACCGAGACCAGCCCGATCGCGGCGGCGATGCACCTCGACGGCGACGAGCGCGACCTGCCCGACGACGTCCAGGCCGACCTGCGCACGATGGTCGGGCGGGTCACGGTCGGCGTCGAGATGCGGGTAGTCGAGCCGAACACCACCACGCCGGTGCCATGGGACGCCGAGACGTCGGGCGAGCTTCAGTGCCGCGGCAACTGGATCGCCGCCAGCTACTACAACGACCCGCGGTCGGGTGAGAGCTTCACCGACGACGGGTGGTTGCGTACGGGCGACGTGGCCACCGTCGACTCGCGTGGCCGCGTCCGCCTAGTCGACCGCACCAAGGACCTGATCAAGTCGGGCGGCGAGTGGATCAGCTCGGTCGAGCTGGAGAACGAGCTGATGGGGCATCCGGCGATTCGCGAGGCAGCGGTGGTCGGTGTGCCACACCCACGTTGGGCCGAGCGTCCGCTGGCGTGCGTGGTGCTGGCCGAGGGGGCGACGCTGACGAAGGACGAAGTGCTCGAGTACCTCGCCCCGCGCGTCGCCAAGTGGCAGCTTCCCGACGACGTGGTGTTCATCGACGAGGTGCCCAAGACGTCGGTCGGGAAGTTCTCGAAGAAGACGTTGCGCGACCGCTTTGCCGAGTACACACTGCCGACCGCATGACCCCTCGCATCCGGGCGGCTGCGGCCGCAGTGACCCTGTCCCTCGGCGCGCCTCTGGCCCTCGCGGCCTGCGGTGACGACGCCAACGACCACGCTCTGCGGGCGCAACAGCTCGCCGACCGGCTGGCCGAAGAGCGGGCCAGCACGACAGTGCCTGCGCCGGTGGTAACGACCGGCTCAACCACCTTGATGGTTGAGCCTGTCGAAACCATCACCACCGTGCCGGCCGTCCAACCGACTGGAGTGGTGATCGCGGTCACGGCGCTCGACAACTCGTTCCGGCCGGCGTCGATCGAGGCCAAGGTCGGTGACGAGGTGGTGTGGGAGAACCGCGGCCGCAACGAGCACGACATCTTGTCGATCGAGGGCACGCTCGACGACGGCACGGCGTGGGGTCTGACCGTCGACGAGTTCCAGCCCGGCGACATCTTCGCCCACATGTTCACCGAGCCGGGTGAGTATCGCTACTACTGCACGATCCATGGCACCTCCGAGGTGGGCATGATCGGTACCGTCATCGTCACGAACTAGGGGAGGAATTCTCGGATGAAGCAGAAGTTGATCGCGCTCGGCGTGGCCGCCGCGCTGGCACTTGCAGCCTGCGGTGGCGACGGCGACGGCGACACGGCGGGTACGACCACCACGGTGGTTGAGCCTGTCGAAACCACCACACCCACGACCGGTGCTCCGGAGACGACGGCGGTAACGACCGGCACAACCGCTGCCACTGACCCGGTGGTTGAGCCTGTCGAAACCACCCCAACCACCGCGGGCGACGCCGACGGGGTACTCAACGTGCCCGACGAGTTCGCCACCATCCAGGAGGCCGTCGACGCGGCGGAACCCGGCCAGCTCGTGCTGATCGCCCCGGGCACGTACCACGAGGCGGTCGACGTACTCACCGACGGGATCGTGATCCGCGGGCTCGACCGTGACGGCGTCGTGCTCGACGGCGAGTTCACGCTCGACAACGCGATCCGGGTGCTCGGTGCCAACGACGTCGCAGTCGAGAACCTGACCACCATGAACTACACCAACAACGGGGTGTACTGGGTGGCCTCGACGGGCTATCGGGCGTCGTACATCACCACGTACCGCACCGGCGACTACGGCGTCTACGCGTTCGACTCCACCAACGGCCTGATCGAGAACAGCCACACCGTCGGCAGCCGCGACGCGGGTGTGTACATCGGCCAGTGCTACCCGTGCGACGCGGTGATCCGCAACGTGATCTCGTCGAACAACGGGCTCGGTTACTCGGGTACCAACTCGGGCGGCAACCTGCTGATCGTCGAGTCGGTGTTCCACAACAACCGGGCCGGAATCGTGCCCAACTCGGGCAGCTACGAGCTGTGCTACCCCGAGCGCGACACCACCGTGGTCGGCAACCTGGTGTACGACAACAACCAGCCCGACACGCCCGCGATCGACGTCGCCTTGCTCGCCCAGGGCAACGGCATCCTTATCGCCGGCGGCGTGCGCAACGTGGTCGAGCGCAACCGGGTCGACAACCACAACCGCACCGGCATCGGCATGGTGCCGTTCCTCGAAGAGTTCCCGAACGACGTCGTGCCACCGGCCGACCAGTGGGACATGCCGTGCTCGGAGCAGAAGGACCTGCCGGTCGAGGTGCCCGACGGGGCGATCCTGTGGGACTCGATGGAGAACCGGGTGATCGGCAACATCGTGTCCGACTCGCGCGAGGCCGACATCGCGATCGCCTCGGCCGATCCGCTCACGTCGGCATTCGGCAGCTGCGTGCTCGACAACGAGGCCGCCACCTACGCCCCGGCCGCGCTGGCCGAGTTGGCGCCGTGCGACGGCGAGCCCACCAGCACCGACTGGACCACCGGCGACCTCGGCGTGGTCCGCTGGCTGGGCGAGCAGGCCGGCCTGCCGCCCGAGGTCGACTGGCGCGAGGCCCCACTGCCCGACTTGGGTGCCCACGAGAACATGCCCGACGCGGCCACCGCCGCGCCGGAACCGGCGACGAACATGCCGCCGCCCATCGACCTCGATGCCATCACCGTCCCCGACCTCCCCTGACCAAGCGGGTCCTCCGGTGGTCGAGTGCCCACCGGTGGTCGAGTGGGCGCGCAGCGCCCGTATCGAGACCACGCCGCGGGCCGAGCCGCGAGCAGGTGGTTTCGACAGGCTCAACCACCGGGTCGGTGTGTTGGCCATGGCGGTTGTCCTCGCCGCGTGCGGGGCACCGGACGTCGTGGTGCCGATCGCGGCCGCGCCCGACCAGGTGATCGCCGGGCCACAGGGTGGGCGCGGGCAGTTCGCCGTCGAGTGTGGGTTCGACCGGTTCCTGGCTGACGACCCGATCGTGTTTCCCGGGCAGGCCGGGGCCAGCCACCTGCATCAGTTCTTCGGTGCCCACGACGTCACGGCCACCAGCACGCACGACGAGTTGGTGGCCGGTGGCACTACCTGCGAGCAGCCGGCCGACACGGCGTCGTACTGGGCGCCGGTGTTGCTCGACGCCGAACACAACCCGGTCGAGCCGCTCGGCGCGGTGGCCTACTACCGCGCCGGGGTGGGCGTCGACCACACCGTCGTCGAGTCGTACCCGGCCGGGCTGATGCTGGTGGCCGGCGACCACACGGCCACGGAGCCGCAACCTCTGTCGGTCGTGTCGTGGAGTTGCGACGCGGGGGCGTTGCGCCAGGCGACACCCCCCGACTGCACACAGGGCACGAACCTGCGCCTGCTGATCACGTTCCAGGACTGCTGGGACGGCGAACACCTGCGCACCGACGACCCCGACCGCCCGTCCACCCACGCCACCTACAGCACGGCGGGGGAGTGCCCGCCCAGCCATCCGGTGCACATCCCGCAACTCCAGTTGGCAGTCGACTTTCCCCCGCTCGCGCCCGAGGGGCTAGCGCTGTCGTCGGGTGGCATCTTGTCGGGCCACGCCGACTTCTGGAACGCGTGGCACCAGGACAAGCTCGACCGCGAGGTCCACGTGTGCCTGAGAGGCAACCTCCCCTGCGCCATCTCCGGACAACGCGCGACCATCGGCTGACACCGCGATCCTGGTGGTTGAGCCTGTCGAAACCACCGTCGTGGGAGCGTCCGGTGGTTTCGACAGGCTCAACCACCTTGGCGGTTGGTGACGCGGTCGAGGAACTGCTTGGTGCGTTTTTCTCTCGGCGCCTCGAACACTTCGCTGGGGGTGCCGGATTCGATGATGCGGCCGGTGTCGAGGAAGCAGACCCGGTCGGCGATCTCGGCGGCGAACGTCATCTCGTGAGTGGCGAGCAGCATCGTCATCCCGTCGCGCTTGAGTTCGCGGACCACGTCGAGCACCTCACCGACCAACTCGGGGTCGAGCGCCGACGTGATCTCGTCGAGCAGCATCACCTCGGGCCCCATCGCCAGCGACCGGGCGATCGCCACGCGCTGCTGCTGACCGCCCGAAAGTTGATCGGGGTAGGCCGCGGCCCGTGCCGACAGGCCGAGCCGGGCAAGCAGCTCGGCCGCTGAGTCGCGCGCCTCGCGTTTCGACCGGCCGAGTACCTTGCGCGGCCCGATCGCCACGTTGTCGAGCACGCTCAGGTGCGGGAACAGGTTGTAGCTCTGGAACACCATGCCGATCCGGCGGCGGACCGGGTCGGGGTCGCGGCCGGGCTCGCTGATGTCGTCGCCGTCGAGCAGGATCGCCCCGTCGTCGATCGGTTCGAGCAGGTTGATACAACGCAGCAGCGTGCTCTTGCCCGAGCCGGACGCGCCGATCAGGCACACCACCTCCGATTCGGCGACGGCGAGGTCGATCGCGTCGAGTACCCGGTGCGTGCCGAACGACTTGGTGACCGCGTCGACGACGAGTTTGCCGCTCGGCTCGACAGGCGTCGTGGTCATCCTGAGCCCACCGATGACCGCGGGCACTCACAAGCGTGGCCCCAGCCGGCAACGTTGACCCTGGTGCACGCCGGGCGACGCCCAGCCTGCGTGGCGCTTGAATGCAAAATGTTGCGGAGCCTGGATTCACCGTGATGGCGGCGAGGAACGAGTCGCCAGATCGGTGGATTCAGGCTCATGTGATCTGGGTGCCGCCGGTGCGGCGTTGCTGGCGGGCGAGCAGGTAGTCGGCGAGCCGGGTGAGCGGGATGGTGAGCGACAAGAAGATGATCGCGGCCCCCACGTACGGGGTGAAGTTGAAGAACCGCGATTGCTCGATCTCGGCCCGCCGGAGCACCTCGACCGGGCCGAGCACGCTGACCAGGGCGACGTCTTTCTGGAGGCTGACGAAGCTGTTCATCATCGGCGGCACGGTCGACCGGAACGCCTGGGGGAGCACGATCGACCGCATCGTCTGCCCCGACGTCATACCGATCGAGCGGGCCGCCGCGCGCTGGCTCTCGTGCACGCCCTCGATGCCCGACCGGATGATCTCGGCCACGTAGGCCGCGTACGACAGTGTCAACGCCACCGAGCCCCACAGCACCGGGTCGTTCCACGGTCGCCGCAGCCCGAACGCGGCCGGCACGCCGAACCCGATCAGCGTGATGACGAGGATGGTCGGTACACCGCGGAACACGTCGGTGAACACCACGCCCACCGCCCGCAGCGGGAACAACACCGGGCTGCGGGCGCCGCGGGCCAGGGCCACCAGCACCGACAGCACGAGCACCGCCGGGGCTGTCCAGGCAAGGATCTTGAGGTCGAGCAGGAACGCTCGCAGCAGCTTCGGGAACGTGGTGGCGAGCACGTCGCCGTCGAAGAATGACGAGCGCACCGACTCCCACCCCGACAGCCGGGGAACGAGTACCACGAGCGCGACGACGGCGACGACCGAGCTGGCGGCAGCGGCGGCGATCGAACGCCGCCGCTGCCGCTGGTCGTACTGCTGGCGGCGCGTCAGTTCAGCCACGCCGCCCATTCTGCTGTGTCGCCCGAGGTCAAGACGCCGAGATCAGCGGGGCCTCGGCGTACTCGGCCATCCACTCCTCGGTGATCGCGTCGAGCGTGCCGTCGGCCTTGAGGGCCTGGAGGGCGAGGTCGAGACACTCGGTGAGCGGGTTGTCCTTGGCGAGCAGCAGACCAAACTCGTCGGTGCCCGAACCCTCGATCTGGCCGAACACGGTGGTGTTCTCGATCTCGACCGCAGTGATGTACAGCGCAGTCGGGAGGTCGGCGACGATCGCGTCGATCTGGCCGGCGTCGAGCGCCGCCTTGGCGGCCGCGTTGTCGTTGTACACGAGCGGGTCGTCGTCGGGCTGGATGACGTCCTCGATGTAGTTGAGGCTGGTGGTGCTGGCCTGGACACCGATCTTGAGGCCCTTCAGGTCGGCGACCGACGTGGCGCCGGCGGCGGGCGAGTCGGTGTAGCCGAGCACCGCCTGGGCGGCCGAGTAGTAGCCCTCGCTGAAGTCGACGACGTTGGCGCGCTCGGGGGTGATCGTGTACTGCTGGAGGTTGAAGTCGAATTCCTTCTCGCCGGGGGCGATGACCTCGTCGAAGCCGGTGCGCACCCAGGTGACCTGGTCGTCGGCGAAACCGAGCTGGCCGGCCACCGCGTAGGCCACGGCGGCCTCGAAGCCCTGCTTCGACTCGGGGGCGTCGTCGAGCACGTACGGTGGGAAGGCGAACTCGCCGGTGGCGATCGTGAGCACGCCGTCGGTGAACGTGCCGGCCTCGGCCGCGCACGCCGCGGCCGCCGACACGTCGTCGCCATCGTCGGGTGCGTCGGTGGCCGGGCTGGTCTCGGGGCTGGTCGGGGCGCTGGTGGGGTCGGGCGAAGTGTCGAGCACCGGGTCGCCACCGTCGTCGCCGCAGGCGGTGACGAACACGGCCGCGGCAACGAGCGCGGGGATGAGCAGGGAACGTCGCATGGAGGACTCCTGGGTGTGTCAGTGGTTCACGCTGAGTCGCCAACGCTACCTACCGGAACACCTCGACGGAGAAGCAAAGCCGATGAAATCAGTCAGGATTCGGAGCACGAACGGAGGACGTAACGATGTGGCAAGCGGTGTGTCAATTGTCACGTCCGGGGTTGACGGTGAGACGTTTCGTGTCTTAACGTCTTATCCGTGAGTCCGATCGAGCACCGCATCCTCGATGCCGCCGACGCCTGCTGCGCGCGCTTTGGGTTCTCGAAGGTCACGATCGACGACATCGTCGCCGAGTCGGGCGTGTCGCGGGCGACGATCTACCGGCTCTTCCCAGGCGGGCGCGACGTGCTGTTCGAGGCCTTCCGGGTGCGCGAGCTGGAGGCCTTCTTCGATCGCCTGCGGGCCGGCATCCATGACGTCGATGGCGGCGCCGAAACGCTCGAGGACGTGGTCGTCCAAGCCGTGGTCGGCGCCACCCGCGAGCTGCGCGACGACGCCCACCTGGCGGCGATGATGGCCAGCGAGCCGGGCGAGGCGCTCGGCCAGCTCACCGTCGCCGGCCTGCCGCGGATCGTGCGCATGGCCACGCTCACACTCACGCCGTTCGTCACGCCGTTCGTCAGCGTCGCCGTCGGCCGGCGCCTGATCGACGTGCTGTCGCGCCTCACCATCTCGTACTTCCTCGCCCCGAGCGACGAGGTCGACCTCGGCAACGCCGACCATGCCCGGGCGTTCCTGCGCCCGATGATCGCCGTGCTCGCCGGCCCCGTACCCGCCGCATCCCCGACCACAGCCCCGAACCCCGTTCCCGCACTGGAGTTGTCATGACCCTTGACGAACAGATCACGCACCGCGACAACGCCGACATCATCGGCCGCGACGACATCAACGACATCGAAGCGATCCTGTCGGTCACCAACACCGACGTCGACGAGGTGCTCCACGTCGTCCAGGACAACGCCGACGCGATCTTCACGTGGGACTACTCGCTGGCCCGCCCGCAGCTGCGCAAGCTGTACGAGAAGGCCAAGACCGGGCAGTGGAACGGCACCACCGACCTGCCCTGGGACACCGAGGTCGACCTCGAGAAGGTCGTCGAGACCGACGTCACGGCCAACGGCCTCAACCGCGAGATCTACCTTGAAGGGCCGCTCGCCAAGTGGGGCGACAAGGAGTGGCTCAACTTCAACATGGACCAGCGCCGCTGGATGCTGTCGCAGTTCCTGCACGGCGAGCAGGGCGCCCTGCTGTGCACCGCCAAGATCGTCGAGACCGTGCCGTGGTACGACGCCAAGCTGTACGCCTCCACCCAGGTGATGGACGAGGCCCGTCACGTCGAGGTGTTCAACCGCTACATCGAAGAGAAGCTCGACGGCGGCTTTCAGGTCAACGCCCACCTGCGCCTGCTGCTCGACGACATCGTCAGTGACTCGCGCTGGGACATGACCTATCTCGGCATGCAGATCATGGTCGAGGGGCTCGCCCTGGCGGCGTTCGGCTTCATGCACCAGTTCACCCAGGAGCCGCTGCTCAAGCAGATGCTGCGGTACGTGATGAGCGACGAGGCCCGTCACGTCGCGTTCGGCGTGCTCTCCCTCAAAGAGGTGTACGACGAGATGACCGACACTGAACTCAAGGACCGCCAGGAGTTCGCCTTCGAGGCCGCGATCCGCATGCGCGACCGGTTCTTGTCGCAAGAGGTGTGGGAACGTCACGGCATCCCGCCCAAAGAAATCGTGCCGCTGGTGCTCCAGGACGAGACCCGTGGTGTCTTCCAGCAGTTGCTGTTCAGCAAGATCGTCCCGAACTGCAAGAAGCTCGGCATCCTCGACCGCAACGACAAGTGGCTGCGCCACAAGTTCGAGGACATGGGCGTCATCCAGTTCGAGGATCTGGAAGACACCGGCGAGGAGTACGTCAAGTTCGAACTCGGCGAAACCGTCGAAGAAGCCCGCGAATCCGCCGAGATCGCAGCCGTCGCCGGCGACTGATGTTGTCGGCCGGCTCGGCCACCGATGGTTGAGCCCGTCGAAACCACTCTCAGCATGCAGGGATAGGCTCGGCCCATGGCTCGATTCGGTCGTGTGCTCTCGGCGATGGTCACACCGTTCGATGCCGACGGCGACCTCGACCTCGATGTCGCCGGCGAGTTGGCGCGCTGGATGCAGGCCAACGGGCACGACGGCATCGTCGTCGCCGGCACCACCGGTGAGGCGCCCACGCTCGCCGACGACGAGCACCTGTCGCTCGTGGCGGCGGTGGTCGAGGCGGTCGACATCCCCGTCGTCGCCGGTACCGGCGGCAACGACACGCGGCACTCCATCTACATGACCCGCGAAGCCACCGCGCTCGGCGCCGCCGGCGTGCTCACGGTGTGTCCGTACTACAACCGCCCGTCGCAAGCCGGGCTCGAGGCGCACTTCCGTGCGGTGGCCGACGCCACCAGCCTGCCGGTGATGCTGTACGACATCCCCGTCCGCACCGGCCGCAAGATCGCCACCGAGACGCTGCTGCGTCTGGCCGGCGACGTACCCAACATCGTCGCCCTCAAGGACGCCGCCGGTCAGCCGGGCGAAACCACCAACCTGATCGCCCACGCACCCGACGGGTTCGAGGTGTACAGCGGCGACGACGGGCTGACCTTGCCGTTGCTGGCTGCAGGGGCGGTCGGGGTGGTCGGGGTGGCCACCCACTGGTCGGCGCCCGACCACCAGGAGCTGTTCGACCTGTGGCACAAGGGCGACACCGCCGGTGCCCGCCAGGTGAACGCCCGGCTGCTGGAGAGCTTCGCCTTCGAGACCGGCGACGAGGCCCCCAACCCGCTCCCCACCAAGGCGATGATGCGTCACCTGGGGTTCGCGGTCGGCGAGGCCCGCCTGCCGATGGGCCCGGCGCCCGAGTGGCTTGCCGCCCGTGCCGCCGACGTGCACGCCAACCTGGTCGCCGCGCGGGCAGCTTGATGACCACAGTTTCGACAAGCTCAACCAGCGTCAGGATCGTCTTCCTCGGAGGGTTGGGCGAGATCGGCCGCAACTGCATGGCGATCGAGCAGGGCACCGGCAAGAACCGGGCGATCATGCTGATCGACTGCGGGCTGATGTTCCCCGATGCCGACATGCACGGCATCGACCTGGTGCTGCCCGACTTCTCGTACCTGCGCGAGCACGCCGACCACATCGTCGGCCTGGTCGTCACGCACGGCCACGAAGACCACGTCGGTGGCATCCAGTACCTGTTGCGCGACGACGGCATCGGCGCCCAGCGCACGCGACCACTGCCGGTCTACGGCGCCGCGCTCACACTCGGCCTGGCCCGGTTCCGCATCGAGGAAGCGGGCCTGCTCGGCCGGATCGACCTGACACCGGTCGCCGACGGGGCGACCGTCGACGTCGGCCCGTTCCGGGTGGAGTTCATCCCGGTCACCCACTCGGTACCCCACGCCCACGCGATCGCGGTCAACACCAGCCAGGGCATCGTGCTGCACACCGGGGACTGGAAGCTCGACCTCACCCCGGTCGACGGGCGCCGCACCGACCTCGGCCGGCTGGGCCAGCTCACCGCCGGGCGCGGCCAAGGCGGCGGGATCCGCCTGCTGATGGGCGACTCGACGAACGCCGAAAGCCCCGGCCATGCCCCCAGCGAAACCGACGTGGGCGCAGTCCTGCGGCAGTGCTTCGCCCAGCACCGCGGGCGACGGATCATCACGGCCAGCTTCGCCAGCCACCTGCACCGCATCCAGCAGATCGCCAACGCGGCGATCGAAGAGGGCCGCAAGATCGCCACGCTCGGCCTGTCGATGAAGAAGAACGTGCGCCTCGGCGTCGACCTCGGTGTGCTCAAGATCCCCGCCTCGGCCCTGATCGACATCGAACACATCGACCAGTACGAACCGGGCGAGGTGTGCGTCATCTCCACCGGCTCGCAGGGCGAACCGATGTCGGCTCTGTCCACGCTGGCGCGCGGCGAGAACCGGTTCGTCAAGCTCGACGTGAACGACACCGTCGTCCTGTCCAGCCACGCGATTCCCGGCAACGAGAGCAACGTCAACAAGGTGATCGATCAACTCCTGCGGCGCGGCGCCGAAGTCGTGCACTCGGGCGTGATGGACGTACACGCCACCGGCCACGCCCAGGCCGACGACATCAAGACGCTGATCTCGCTGCTGCAACCCGACTGGTTCGTGCCGATCCACGGCGAGTTCCGTCACATGACCGCCCACGCCCGGCTGGCCGAGCAGATGGGCGTGCCGGCCACAAACGTCATCCAGTGCGAGGACGGTGACGTCGTCGAGCTGTCCGATTCGGGCCTCGAACACGTCGGGCGTGTACCGGCCGGGTACGTGTACGTCGACGGCATCGTCGGCGACGTGGGGCAGGGTGTCATCCGCGACCGCCAGGTGCTCGGTGCCGAAGGCGTGGTCGTCGTGGTCGTCACCGTCGACATGCAGACCGGCAAGGTGCTCGTGGGTCCCGACATCATCACCCGCGGTTGGGTGTACGCGCCCGAGGCCGAAGACCTGCTCGACGAGGGGTGTGACGTGGTCGCCGCGGCGGTCGAGAAGTCGCTGGCCGACGGCGAACGCAACGTCGAGGCGCTCGAGCGCGACGTGCGCCGGGCCGCGGGGAAGTTCGTCAACGAGCGCACCAAGCGGCGCCCGATGATCGTCCCCGTCGTCATGGAAACGTGAGCCGCCCAGGCGCCCCCGTCCGTCGAGTGCCGCACGCGGTGCCCGATGATCGTCCCCGTCGTGATGAAGGCGTGAGCGGTCCAGACGGCCCCGGTCGTCGAGTGCCGCACTCGCGGCGCAGCCGCCACACCGGTGTATCGAGACGCTGGTGCGCGTACGGCGCGGTGGTTGCTTCGGCCCTGGTGCTGGCGGCGTGCGGTGGCGGGGGCGACGACGATCCGGCCGCGGTGCATCCGTTGGTGGCCGACATCGCGCCCGCACTCGCCGCGATCGACGCCGACACCGACTTGTTCCAGGTGGCCGGCACACCGGGCAGGGTCGAGTTGGTCGCTCAGGACGGGGCCGACGCGGTGGGCTACACCTACGCCGATGGCGAGCTGTCCGACGGCGAACCGCTCGGGCCGGCGAGCGGGTACACGTTCCGCCCCGGCGACGTCACGTTCGACCCCGAGCGGGTCTTCGAGGGCGTCACCGGGGGGCTCGACGACCCGCTGATCACCCGCTTCGAGGTGCTCGGCGGCCCGGGCGGTGTGCTGTACTCGGCCGAAGTGCTGAGCAAGGCCGGGGGCACGCTGGCGATCGACCTCGGGCCCGACGGAACCGTGCTCGGCGCGGCTCCCGTGAGGTAACAGGTACCGGCGGGGCCTGGCGTTGTTCGGGTACTGTGGGTTGTCTCATGGCTACCTGGGGAGCGGATAACTCGCGCCAGCGACGGGGCAACGCCGGTGCGTCGCGCAGTTCCGGCCAGGCGCGCTCGGCCGGCCGGGCCAGCGTGCCGCGTGGGGGTGGCTCGTCCACCCGCGACGCCACGCCACCCGGCCGCGCCCGCCCGGCCGCCAAGGCGTCGGGGCGCGGGTCGGGGCGTGCTTCGGCCGAGTTGCGCCAGGCGGTCGAGGGGCGCGAGAACGAGTACGTCGGGCTTGGCCTGATCGGCGCCGGCGTGCTGCTGGCGCTGGCGATCTACTTCCGGCTGGCCGGCATCGTCGGCAGCGGCATCTCCGAACTCGTCGGCTGGTGCGTCGGCCTGGGCCGATTCGCGGTCCCGGTGGCACTCCTGGCTGTTGGCATCGCGCTCGTGCACAAGGGCGAGTCGGCCACACCGGTACGGCTCGGCACCGGGTGGAGCCTGCTCGGCGTCGCCGTGCTCGGCATGCTGCACATCGTCCGCACGCCCGACAGCTGGACCGACTGGGACGGCATGTCCGATGCCGGCGGCCTCGCCGGAGCGGTGATCGCGTCGCCGCTGAGGGCGCTGATCGCCTCGGGTGGCGCGGTGGTGGTGCTGGTCGGTGTGTTCCTCGGTGGCGTGATGCTGATCACCAGTTCGTCGCTGAAGACGATGGCGGCCAACACCAGCCGCGGGGTGGGCACCGTCGCCCGGCCCATCGGCCGGGTCGCCAAGCGCGCGCTCAACGACTTGTCGACGCTGTCGAGCGAGCGCGGCAGCGACCGCGAGGGCCGCCACCGGGGGGAACTGCCGCCCCCGACCCGGGCCTTGCCGGGTTCTCCTGCGCTGTACGACGGTGCCGACGACGACGTCGGTATGTTCGCCGCGCCGCCCGTGGCCGGGTCGGCCAAACCGCGCCGCAAGCCCAAGGCCACCACCGGCGACGGGCAGGTGGCGCTGCCGCTCGACGGGCAGCAGGTGGGCGAGTGGACGCTGCCGCAGCTGGCCTACCTGAAGCAGGTCGGCCAGCAGGCGGTCAACATGGCCGAGATCGAGCGTCGCGGGCAGACGCTGGTCGAGTCGCTCGGCAGCCACGGTGTCGAGACCGAGCTGATCGGCATGACGGTCGGCCCGACCGTGACGCGCTACGAGCTCGAGCTCGGGCCGGGCGTCAAGGTCGCCCGGGTCACCAGCTTGAACAAGGACATCGCCTACGCGATGGCGGCGGTCGACGTGCGCATCCTCGCGCCCATCCCGGGTCGCTCGGCGATCGGTATCGAGGTGCCCAACCACAACCGCCAACTGGTCGCGCTCGGCGACCTGCTGGCCTCGCCCGAGGCGGTGGCGGCGACGCACCCGCTCGAGGTCGCGGTCGGCAAGGACATCGCCGGCAAGGCGGTGTTCCTCGACCTCGCCGCCACGCCGCACCTGCTGATCGCCGGCGCCACGGGCGCGGGCAAGTCGTCGGGCATCAACTGCATCCTCACGTCGCTGCTGATGCGCACCACCCCCGACCAGGTGCGCCTGATCCTCGTCGACCCCAAGCAGGTCGAGATGGGTCAGTACCAGCGCCTGCCGCACCTGCTGACGCAGCCGATCACGAACCCGAAGAAGGCTGCCAACGCACTCGGCTGGGCGGTCAAGGAGATGGAGCGGCGTTACGACATCCTCTCCGCGGTCGGGTTCCGCGACATCACCGGCTACAACGCCGCGGTCGCCAAGGGCGAGGTGCCCCCGCCGGTTGGGGTCGACCCGGCCGACACGCCGTACGAGCACATGCCCTACATCGTGGTGGTGGTCGACGAACTCAACGACTTGATGATGGTGGCCGCCCGCGACGTCGAGGAATCGATCACCCGCATCGCCCAGAAGGCGCGTGCGGTCGGCATCCACCTGATCGTCGCCACCCAACGCCCGTCGGTCAACGTGATCACGGGCGTCATCAAGGCCAACATCCCGGCCCGCATGGCGTTCGCCGTCACCAGCCTGACCGACAGCCGGGTCATCCTCGACCAGCCCGGTGCCGAGAAGCTGGTCGGCAAGGGCGACATGTTGCTGCTGCCCGGCAACACGTCGGTACCAAACCGCATCCAGGGCTCGTTCGTGGGCGAGGACGAGGTCCGCAAGGTGGTCGCCCACTGGCGCCAGCAGGCGCCCGAGCCGGTCTACAGCTCGAACGTCGAGGGCGACGACACCGGCTCAACCCCCGCACCGGGCAAGTCGTCGCAGCTCTCGCTCGACGACGCGTTCGGCGACGCGGTCACCAGCGACGCGAATGCGTTCAGTGCCGGCGACGACGACGAGGACGCGGTGATGATGCGCCAGGCGATGGAGTTGGTGGTGCGCAGTCAGCTGGGCTCGACGTCGATGCTCCAGCGCAAGCTCAAGGTCGGTTTTGCCCGAGCCGGGCGGATCATGGATTTGCTCGAACAGCGCGGCGTGGTCGGCCCCAGCGAGGGCTCGAAGGCACGCGAAGTCCTGATGACCGTCGAAGAGTTCGAACTCCTCCAACAAAACGGCTCGCTCTAACCCCAGCCCACCTCCCGTTAGCCTCGCCGGGATGTCGTCGGACACCCCCCAGGTCCTGGCGGACGAAGTCCTCACCGCGCTGCGCTACCGGATCGGCAAGGACCCGTCGGTCGCCACGTCGCACGATTGGCTGACCGCCGCGATCCAGGTGGTGCGCGATCGTGTGATCGACCGCTGGATCGAGGGGACCAAGGAGGCGTACGACGACGACGCCAAGCGGGTGTACTACCTGTCGGCCGAGTTCCTGATCGGGCGCCTCACCCGTGACGCGTTCTCGAACCTGGGCCTGCTCGACCAGATGCGTCAGGCGCTGGCGTCGCTGGGAGTCGACCTCGACCTGATCGCCGAGTTGGAACCCGATGCGGCACTCGGCAACGGTGGCCTTGGGCGGCTGGCGGCGTGTTTCATGGAGAGCCTCGCGACCGTCGGCGTACCCGCCCACGGCTACGGCATCCGGTACGTCAACGGCATGTTCCGGCAAGAGATCGCCGGTGGTCAGCAGGTGGAGCTGCCCGAGACCTGGCTGGAACACGGCAACCCGTGGGAGTTCGAGCGCCGCGAGCGCACGTTCGAGGTCGGTTTCGGGGGCACGTCCGTTCCCGCGCCCGACCAACCGGCCGGTGCGGTCGATGCTCGCCTGCCGCATGTGTGGATGCCCGCCGAGCGGGTTGCCGCGGTGGCCTACGACACACCGGTGGTGGGGTGGCGCGGCGCCCGGGTGAACACGCTGCGGCTGTGGGCCGCGTTCGCCGTCGACCCGATCCTGCTCGATCGCTTCAACGCCGGCGACCACGTCGGCGCGCTGGCCGACAGCGCCCGCGCGGAAAGCCTCTCGCGGGTGCTGTACCCAGCCGACTCGCACCGGGCAGGGCAGGAACTGCGCTTGCGGCAAGAACACTTTTGGGTGTCGGCGTCGCTCCAAGACATCCTCCAGCGCCACGTCAGCCAGTACGCCGAGCTGGAACAGCCGCTGGCGATCCTCGGCACGAAGGCGGCGATCCACCTCAACGACACGCACCCCGCGATCGCGGTTGCCGAGTTGCTGCGCCTGCTGGTGGACGAGCACCGCATGCCGTTTGCCCAGGCGTGGGACGTCACCCGCGAGACGTTCGCCTACACGAACCACACGTTGCTGCCCGAGGCACTCGAGAGCTGGCCGATCGAACTGTTCGAGCGCTTGCTGCCACGGCACCTCCAGCTGATCTTCGCGGTCAACGAGTTGGTGCTCGACGACGCGCGGGCCAACACGGCAGGCGATGCCGAGGCGGTGCGCCGGATCTCGCTGATCGGCGAGGATGGCGACCGGCGGGTGCGGATGGGCAACCTGGCGTTCGTCGGGTCGCACTCGGTCAACGGTGTCTCGGGCCTGCACACCGACCTGATGCGCGCCACGGTGTTCGCCGACCTGCACCAGATGTACCCGCAGCGCATCAACAACAAGACCAACGGGGTCACCCCGCGGCGCTGGCTGTTCCAGTGCAACCCCGGCTTGACCGACCTGATCCGCGAAGCGATCGGGCCGCGGTTCCTCGACGACTTCGACGCCCTCGGCGAACTCGACCCGTGCGCCGACGACCCGGCGTTCCAGGAACGCTTCACGGCGGTCAAGCTGGCCAACAAGCGCCGCCTGGCCACGCTGGTGAACGATCGTCTGCACATGGCGATCGATCCGCATGCGCTGTTCGACGTGCAGGTCAAGCGGATCCACGAGTACAAGCGCCAGCTGCTCAACATCGCCCACGCGGTCGACCTGTACCACCGCATCCTCGACCAGCCCGGGGCGGGGTGGACCCCGCGGGTGAAGCTGCTCGCCGGCAAGGCCGCCCCCAGCTACCACGCCGCCAAGCAGATCATCCGGCTGGCCAACGATGTCGCCGAGACGATCAACGGCGACCCCCGTGTGGCCGGGTTGCTGAAGGTGGTGTTCGTCCCGAACTACAACGTCAGTGCGGCCGAAGTGATCATCCCAGCGGCCGACCTGTCGGAACAGATCTCCACGGCGGGGATGGAGGCGTCGGGCACCGGCAACATGAAGTTCGCCCTCAACGGGGCGCTCACGATCGGCACGCTCGACGGCGCCAACGTCGAGATGCGCGACCACATCGGTGCCGAGCACATGGTGATCTTCGGGCTCACGGCGGCCGAGGTGGCGACCCGCAAGGCCGAGGGCTACGACCCGGCGGCCGCGATCGAGGCCTCACCGGCGTTGACCCGGGCACTCGGTTCGATCGCCGCGGGGATGTTCTCGGTAGGCGAGCCCGAGCGTTACCGGGGTCTGGTCGACGGTATCTACACGAGCGACTGGTTCATGGTCGCGGCCGACTTCGATGCCTACGTCGCCGCCCAGGCCGACGTCGAGCAGCGCTGGGCCGACCCGGCCGGTTGGGCCGCAGCGGCGATCCACAACACCGCCCGGATGGCCTGGTTCTCCTCCGACCGCACCATCCGCGAATACGCCCAACACATCTGGAACGTGCCGAGTGGTCTCGATACACCGCCTGGCGGCGGCACTCGACCACCTTGAGTCCAGGTCGTCGAGTGGCGCACTCGCGGCGCAGCCGCCACTGCGTTGTATCGAGACGACGGGTGGTGACGGTCAGGCGATGGCGTGGCGTTGGAGGTCGGCGAGGTCGGCGAACTCGAGGGCCGAGAGGTGGGTGCTTTCGAGCACGACGGGGCAGGCGCGTCCGGCTTCCAGTGCCTGAACCCACCGGGGCGCCACCACGCACCACTGGTCGCCGGCAGCCAGACCGGGAAAGCCGTACTGGGGGAGTGGGGTGATCAGGTCGTTGCCGACCTCACGTTGGAACTCGAGGAAGTCGTCGGTGACGCGGCAGCAGATCACGTGCACGCCGGGGTCGTCGCCCTTGTTCTCGCAGCACCCGGTCCGGTAGTAGCCGGTGAGCGGGTCGAACGAGCACGGTTGCAGTTCGGTGCCGAGCACGTTCAGCTGAGTTTGCGCCATCGGCCCATCGTGACACGTCACACTCGCGTTCACCTGGCCCGACCGATCGGCGCGCTGCTCGCACGCGTTGTTCCAGCCCACGGCGGTTGCCGGTACACCAGTGGTCGAGTCCAGCCAGCGTGGCGCTTGAACGCAGAGCGTTACGGTTAGGTTTGCTCCGTGCCGTTGGTGGGTGTCGTGATGGGGTCGTCGAGCGACTGGAAGGTGATGGCCAAGGCCGCCGAGGTGCTCGACCAGTTCGGCATCGAGTACGAGGTACGGGTCGTGTCGGCGCACCGGATGCCCGACGAGATGTTCCAGTACGCGGAGCAGGCGAGCGAGCGCGGGCTGCGGGCGATCATCGCCGGTGCCGGCGGGGCGGCGCACCTGCCGGGCATGCTCGCCGCCAAGACACTCGTGCCGGTGCTCGGCGTGCCTATCCCGGCCACCGGGCTGGGCGGGGTCGACGCGCTCCACTCGATCGTGCAGATGCCCGGCGGCATCCCCGTCGCCACGTTCGCGATCGGGGCGTGGGGTGCCACCAACGCCGGCCTGTTCGCGGTGCAGATCCTGGCCGCCGAGCGCCCCGAGTTGATGGCTCGCTTGGTCGCCGACCGCCAAGCCCGCCATGACCGAGCCGTCGCCTCGCAGGCCGACCTCACGGCGCTCGCCGGCCCCACCCCGTGACCAGCCAGCTCTGCCCCGTCAGTCACTCAGCGGCAGGAATTGTGCCCGCCGCCGTCACTGTTCCTGCCGCTGACCTCAGGGCCGCCGTCAGCGGCAGGAATTGTGCCCGCCGCCGTCACTGTTCCTGCCGCTGTGTTCGGAGGGGTGATCCGTGACGTCGGGTGGGGTGGTGGTGCCGCCGGCGACGATCGGGATGCTGGGGGGCGGTCAGCTCGGGCGGTACGCGCTGATCGCCGCGCGGACGATGGGGTACCGCACCGTCGTGCTCGACCCCGACCCCCGGGCACCGGCGGGGGCGATCGCCGACAAGCATCTCGTCGCCGCGTTCGACGACCCGGACGCACTCGCCCGCCTCGGGGCCGAGTGCGCGGTGGTGACGACCGAGTTCGAGAACCCGCCCGCCGCGGCGCTGCGGCGGCTCGCCGAGCAGACCTGCGTGGCGCCCGCTCCGGAATCCGTGGCGATCGCCCAGGACCGGATCGCCGAGAAAGGGTTCCTCGTAGCGCACGGTTTGCCGGTTGGGCCGTACGGCGTGCTGGCCAGCGTCACCGATGTGATGTACGCGTCGCAGGACACCTCGCTGGTGTGGCCGGCGCGCCTGAAGACCGCCCGGCTCGGGTACGACGGCAAGGGCCAGGCGGTCGTCGCCGGGCCGACCGAGTTGCGTGCCGCATGGCAGTCGCTCGGCGGGGTGCCGTGCGTGCTCGAACGGGCGCTCGACCTGGTCAGTGAGGTCAGCGTCGTCGCCGCCCGCAGCGCGGCCGGCGAGTTCGTCGCCTATGAGGTCACCGAGAACACCCACGTCGATGGCATCCTCGACGTGTCGGTGGCCGGCGGGGTCGCCCCTGTAGTGGCTGCGGAAGCGACCGAGCTGGCCGGCCGGATTGCCGACCAGCTCGACTACGTCGGTGTGCTCGCGGTCGAGTTCTTCGTGGTTGCCGCAGGCTCGACCACCAGGCTGCTCGTCAACGAGCTCGCCCCGCGCCCGCACAACAGTGGGCACTGGACGCTCGACGGCGGCCGTACCAACCAGTTCGCCCAGCAGATCCGGGCGATCTGCGGGTTGCCGCTCGGCGACCCGGCGATGACCGCCGGGGGGGTGGCGATGGTCAACCTGCTCGGCGACCTGTGGGAGCGCGACGAGCCCGATTGGGCCGGCGCGCTCGGCCCCGACACGGCACTACATCTGTACGGCAAGGCCGAGCCCCGGCCAGGTCGCAAGATGGGCCACCTCACCGCCTGGGCCGACACCCCGGAAGCGGCCCGCGCCCGAGCCCTCGCCGCTCGCGAGCGGCTGTTGCGCCGATAGCGCGCAACATGTGCCCGCAAGTGCGTCCCGTTGCCGTGCGGGCAGGGTTACCCTCGTAGCCGAGGTGGCACAACGGCGTGTCGCCGAATCGAGGGGACCGTGAGAACGATGACAACGGAGTCATCACTGATCGGGCGAGTGTCCGAGATGGCGGCGGCGCGCCGCCCGGGCGACTCGGCATTCGCCGAGTTCGTCGTCGAATACCTCGCCGACCTACCCGAGTTCGATCTCGACGAGCGGGCGACCGACGACCTGTACGCGGCAGCGCTGGCCCACTTCGAACTCGGCCGCAGACGCCAGCCGGGGCAGACCGTGGTGACCGTGCGCTCGCCCGACGTCGACCGCGACGGGTGGCACTCCGAGCGGTCGGTCGTGCTGATCGTCACCGACGACCGGCCGTTCCTCGTCGACTCGATGCGGATGGTGCTCGAACGCAACCGGGTGGCGACACACCTGATGATCCACCCGATGCTCGCCGTCGAGCGTGACGCCGACGGGCAGATCATCCACGTCGGGCCGCCCTACGACCGCCACGGTCGGCCCGCCGAGCGCGTCGAGGCGTGGACCCAGGTCGAGATCGACCGGTGCGGCCCCGACCTGGCCGAGCGGATCGCGGACGGTGTGAAGCAGGCCACCGAAGCCGTCGCCCGGGTGGTCGACGACTACGACGCGATGCGGGCCCGGATGATCGCCCTGGCCGACGTCGACCCGCTGCTCGGTTGGTTGGCCGATGGCGAGCTGGTCGTGCTCGGGGCGGTCACGTACGACCTTCCCGAGGGCGCCGAGCCGGTGCACCGCGCCGACAGCGCGCTCGGCCAGCTGGCCACGCCCGGAGCGCTCGACCGGCTCGCCGACCCGCCGATCGACCCGTCGCGGGGCCCGGTTGCGATCGCCCGCTCGGCGGCCACAGCCACGGTGCACCGCCCGGCGCGGATGACCGCGATCACCGTGTTCACCGCTGACGCCGACGGGCGGCCGGTGGCGGAACGGTTCGTCGGCCTGCTGGCATCGACCGCCTACCGCCGGAGCGTGCTGACCATTCCGTCGGTCGGCGACCGCGCCCGTGAGGTGCTCGGGCTCGCCCACCGCGGCTCCGATACGCACGCCGGGCGGGCGATGCGCACCGTGCTCGAGACGCTGCCGCGCGACCTGGTGTTCGAGCTCGACGCGCACCGATTGGCCGAGTTGGTGATCGCCGTGGTGGGCTTGCAGGAACGTCAGCTCGTGCGGGTCTTCGCGGTTCCCGAGCCGGTCGGTACCGGGGCGACAGTGCTCGTCTACCTCCCCAAGTCGCGGTTCACGGCGGGGCTCCCCGAGCAGGTCGCCGAGCTGATCGGCGCGGTCTACGGGTCGCCGGTCCGCGACATCGAATCGCTGGTGGGCGCCAGCAACCTGGCTCGCATCACGCTGACGCTCACCGACGCCGACATCGACGGGAGCCGCTCCGATCGGGCCGGGCTCCAGCACCCGGCGCTCGAACGGACCACGGTCGATCTCGACGAGCTGTCGGAACGCGTCGACGCCGCCACCACCGCCTGGATCGATCGCATCGTCGCCGCGGTGCAGCGCCGCAACGGGTCGCTCAAGCACGCCGAACTGGTGCTGCAACTCGCCGACGTCGCCCCGCCCGAGTTCCGCACCGGCGTCGACGTCACCGCCGCCGTGAGCGACCTCGACCGGATCGCCGAGCTGGTCACAGGCTCGGCCCCCACGATCACGGCACTCACGCGCGACATCGACGCTCCGCCCGACGAGCTGCGCGTGCGCGTGTACCGGCGCGCCGAGCCGCTGTCGCTGTCGCACCTGTTGCCGCTGCTGGCGTATCTCGGCTTCGACACGCTCGAAGAGCACCCCTACGAGTTCCGTGTCGACGGCGAGCACTACTACCTGCTCGACATCGGCGTGCGCCTTCCCGCTGGCGCAACGGTCGACACGGCCTGCCACCACGAGCTGCTGACGGCGATCGACCAGTTGCTTGCCGGGCACGTCGAGGCCGATGGCTTCAACCAACTGGTGCTGCGGGCCGGCATCACCGTCCACGAGGTCGCCGTGCTACGGGCCTACGCGAAGTACGCCCATCAGGCTCGGTTCGGGTTCAGCCAGGGCTACATCGAGGGCTCGTTGGCCCGCCAACCCGAACTGGCGCGGCTGCTGGTCGAGATGTTCGCCGCCAAGTTCGACCCCGACCGACCCGACTTCGACGCGCGGGCGGCAGCGGTCGAGCAGGCACGTGCCGCCGTGCTCGAAGCACTCGACGCCGTGCCGTCACTCGACGACGACCGGATCGTGCGGCGGTTCCTCGCCCTCATCGACGCCACCGTGCGCACGAGCTTCTATCGCCACGGCCCCACGCTGGCATTCAAGTTCGACCCGGCGCTGGTGCCCGAGTTGCCCGAGCCGCGCCCGTACCGCGAGATCTTCGTCACCTCGCCGCGGGTCGAGGGGGTGCACTTGCGCGGTGGGCCGATCGCCCGCGGGGGTTTGCGCTGGAGTGATCGGCCCGAGGATTACCGCACCGAGGTACTCGGCCTGGTCAAGGCCCAGATGGTGAAGAACTCGGTGATCGTGCCGGTGGGTGCGAAGGGCGGGTTCGTGCTCAAGCGCGTGTCGGCGGCGATGGCTGCCGACCCGGTGCAGGTGCGCGCCGAAGGGGTCGAGTGCTACCGGGCGTTCGTCCGCGGCCTGCTCGACCTCACCGACAACGTGGTCGGTGACCAGGTGGTCCATCCCGATCGGGTGGTGCGCTACGACGGCGACGACCCGTACCTGGTGGTGGCCGCCGACAAGGGCACCGCCACGTTCAGCGACGTCGCCAACGACATCGCCGTCGAGTACGGGTTCTGGCTGGGCGACGCGTTCGCGTCGGGCGGTAGCGCCGGCTACGACCACAAGGCGATGGCCATCACCGCCCGCGGCGCGTGGGAGAGCGTGCGCCAGCACGCCAAGCTGCTCGGTGTCGACCCGGAGGCCGACCCGATCACCGTGGTGGGCATCGGCGACATGTCGGGCGACGTGTTCGGCAACGGCATGCTGCTGTCGAAGACGCTCAAGCTGGTCGCCGCGTTCGACCACCGGCACGTGTTCGTCGACCCCGACCCGGCCGACCCGGCCGCCGCCTGGGCCGAGCGCAAGCGGTTGTTCGACCTACCTCGGTCGACGTGGGCACAGTACGACCCGGCCCTGATCTCGGCCGGCGGAGGGGTGTTCGACCGCGGCGCCAAGTCGGTGCCGATCACCCCGCAGGCGCGCGCCGCGCTCGGCCTTGCCGACAGTGTCGTCAGGCTGGCCCCGAACGAGCTGATCAGCGCGGTGCTGCGGGCGCCGGTCGACCTGTTGTGGAACGGTGGCGTCGGCACCTACGTGAAGGCGTCGACCGAGACCAACGCCGACGTCGGTGACCGTGTCAACGATGCCGTGCGCGTCGACGCGACCGAACTGCGCGCGCGCATGGTCGGTGAGGGCGGCAACCTCGGGTTCACCCAGCTCGGCCGGGTCGAGTACGACGCCGCCGGGGGCCTGATCTACACCGACGCGATCGACAACTCGGCCGGGGTCGACGCATCCGACCACGAGGTCAACCTGAAGGTGCTGCTGGGCTTGGTCGTCGCCGCCGGCGAGCTGACACTCAAGCAACGCAACGACCTGCTCGCCGACATGACCGACGAGGTTGCCGAACTGGTGCTCGACGACAACCGGGCACAGACGCTGGCCCTTCAGATCGCACGCACCCAGGGCTTGCCGATGGTGAACGTGCACGCCCGCTACCTCGACGCGCTCGAGGCCGAGGGCCAGATCGACCGGGCGTTGGAGTACCTGCCGAGCGACAAGCAGCTCGCCGAGCGGCAGTCGGCCGGGGCCGGCTTGCGGGCACCCGAGTTCGCCGTGCTGATGGCCTACACGAAAAACCTCAACGTCGTCGAAGTCCTCGCGTCCGACCTGCCCGAAGCTCCCGAACTGACCGACGACCTGTTCGGGTACTTCCCGAAGGTGCTCCGCGAGCGGTACCCCGAACAGATCCGGACGCACCGGCTGCGCCGCGAGATCGCCACGACCCAACTCGTCAACCAGATGGTGAACCTGTCGGGCATCTCCTACGACCATCGCCTCACCGAGGACACGGGTGCATCGGTCACCGACGTCGCCCGGGCCTGGCTGGTGGCCCGCGAGGTGCTCGACTTCCCGGCCTGGTGGGACGAGATCAGCACCCTCGACATGCTGTCGCCCGAGGCCCAGATCGACCTGTATCTCGACTGCCGGCGCACCGCCGAACGCTGTTCGCTGTGGTTCCTCCGGCACCGTCGCCCGCCGATCGACGTGACCGCCGAGGTGGCGCGGTTCCGCGAGCCGTTGGCGACGCTGCTCCCCGGCCTGCTGGGGGTGTTGTGCGGGCCGATCGCCGACTCGGCCGAATCGCTGATCGCTACCCGACTCGAAACCGGAGTACCGGCCGAGATGGCCGAGCGGTCGGCGGTGTGGCGTCTGCTGCACACGACGTTCGACGTGATCGAGGCTGCCGACAAAAACGGGGCGGACCCGCTCGACGCGGCGGGCGCGTACTGGCAGATGTTCGATCGGCTCGAACTGATGTGGCTGTGGGAGGGCATCGGTGCACTGCCGCGCTCCGACCGCTGGCAGACCCAGGCCCGCGGCGCCTTGCGCGACGACCTGCTCGCCGTGCTGTCACGCCTGACCGGCAGCGTGCTGGGCCACCCATCCGGGTCGATCGAGGGGTGGGCCGAGCGCAACGAACGCTCGGTCGGTCGGGCGCTCGGCCTGCTCACCGAGATCCGCCGGGCCGACGGGTACGACATCACCAACTTGTCGGTGGCCCTGCGCACGCTGCACAACCTGGCGAACATGTCACAGCTGTCCTGACGCGGCACTCGGCGACAACCGCCCCGGTCACCAACCTCCGACCAGGCCCAAACTATTGCCAGTAATAGGCGCACTACTGTAGCTTGCGTTCCGTGGAGACCGCCGAGCCGTTCATCCTCTACGGGGCGCCGGCCTCGTTGTACTCGGGCAAGGCCCGGTCGTACCTCCGCAAGCAGCGGATCGACTTCGTCGAACGCTCACCGGGCGGCGACCGCTACCTGCAGCACGTCGTGCCCGTGATCGGCCGCTGGATCATCCCGGTGCTGGAGACGCCCGACGGCGAACTGGTCCAGGACACCGCCGACATCATCTTGTACTTCGAGCGCGGTGACGGGAGGACGCACCGGCGTTTCTCGGTGTATCCGGACACACCGCTGCAGCGCGCCGTCAGCCACGTCTTCGAGCTGTTCGGCGGCGAGGGCCTGCTGCGTCCGGCGATGCATTACCGCTGGAACTTCGACGACGAGAACCTCGACTTCCTGCGCAGCGAGTTCCCGTTGATGGCCGCCCCGCCCGAAGTTGCCGACGACGCCGAACGGCGGTTCGACGGGATGAGTCGGCGGATGCGCAAAGCCTGCCGTGGGTTCGGTGTGTCCGACCAGTCGGCGCCACTCGTCGAGGCTGCCTTTCAGGAGTGGCTCGACCTCTTCTCGGCACACCTCGCCGAGCACCCGTACCTTCTGGGTGGGCGGCCCACGATCGGCGACTTCGGCCTGATGGCAGCGATGTGGGCGCACCTGTTTCGCGACCCGGCCCCGCAGCACCTGATCAAGCGCCGGGCCCCGCGCGTGGGCCGGTGGGTCGAGCGGATGTCGACCGGCGACCCCTACGAACACGAGCATGAGTACGACGGTCGGCGCGGCGACCTGGTCGGCGACGACGCCGTGCCCCCTACCGTGCTGGCGATGATGCGCCACGTGGCAGACGAGTGGCTGCCCGAGATCGCGGCCCACGTCGGCTTCGCCAACGACTGGCTGGCGGCGCACCCCGAGCTTGTCACCGGTACGAACGGTCTCGCCGACCCTGGCGAGCGGGTGCTCGGCGAGTGCGAGTTCGCCTGGCGCGGTGTGCACATCACCACCCGTGTGCTGCCGTACCGATTCTGGCTGTTGCAACACCTCCATGACGACCTCGCCGAGGCCGGTACGGCCGACCAGCAGCGTGTGCGGGCGGTGTTCGCCCAGGCCGGGTTGGAAGCACTGCTCGATCTGCGCACCGATCGGCGTGTCGAGCGGGTTGGCAATCTCGAGGTGTGGGGGCCACCAACCGATGGCCGGTGATCGGCGCCCTGCCCGGCTTGCTACGTTCGCCGCGGTGGACGCGGCCGATCTGACACAGGCGCCCGATCTGGGCAGCAGCTCCGTCGACGGTCGCGTCGCCCGGCGTCAGCGCAACCAGGACGCGGTGCTCGACGTCGTGCTCGAGATGTTCGCCGAGGACATGATCTTCCCCACGATCGAACAGGCGGCCAAGCGATCGGGCCTGTCGCTGCGCTCGCTGTACCGGTACTTCGCCGACCCCGGCGAACTGGTCGAGGCGGCGATCCGGCGTAACCAGGAACGCAACGCCGACCGGGCCCATCTCGTTCAGATCGGGCGCGGGCCGCTGGCCGACCGGATCGCCGACCTGGTCGCCGTCAGGGTTCGCGTGTACGCCGAGGTCGGAGCCGTGTACCGGGCCACCGTGCACAATGCGGCCCACCACCAGCGCGTGGCCGAGGCGTTGCACGAGAGCCGGCTCAAGGTGCGTGACCAGTTCGAGCGTCAGTTCGCATCCGAACTCGACGTACTCGACCCGCAGCGCCGGGTCGCGATCACCGACGCCGGCGACGCGCTGACCCAACTCGACACGATCGACCTGCTTCACCGGTACCGCGACCTGCCGCTCGACGAGGTCGCTGCCGTGTTGCGCGCCGGTCTGACGGCGCTGCTGTCGGCCTGAGCATCCGGACGACGAACACCGGATCGAGGCTTGCAAACAATTGGCACAAGCACTAGCATAAGATTGACGGCGAAGCACCGCGGTAGCCGAACAGGGGGCGCTGCCGGGTCGCGACAGGAGGATTCCGTGATGCGTCTCTACACACGCGCCCAACGGGCGTTCGGGGTACTGCTGGTGGCCTCACTGGCAGGTGGGTTGGTGGCCGCCGGCTGCTCGGGGGACGACGATGCCGCCGCCACCGAACCCAGCGGGGCGGCGTCGACCGTGGCGCCCACGACCATCCGCGAGATCGTCGTCGACGGGGGCGAGTTGGCCCCGGCCACCACCGTTCCAGACGTCGACCCGGTCGACACGGTGACCACCGCGGCCGTGACCAACCCGACCACGACCCCGCCGACGACCGAACCGGTCGTGCTGCCCCCGGCAGGCACGTTGCGCTATGCCGAGGGCGGGGGCACGGTCTCGTTCAACCCGGCGGCCGTCAACTCGGCCCAGACCAGTGTCTTGTTCCCCGTCTACGACACGCTCACGCGCCAGACCGCCGACCTGGTCGTCGTTCCCGGATTGGCCACCTCGTGGACCCGCCCCGACCCCGTCACGTGGGAGTTCACGGTGCGCGACGACGTCGTGTTCCACGACGGCACGCCGTTCGATGCGCAGGCCGCGGTCGACAACATCGGCTATCACGCCAACTTCGAGGGCAACCCGCAGTCGAGCACCTGGGTGAACCTGGTCGAGGCTCGGGTGATCGACGCGACCACGTTCCACGTCGAGTTCTCGCAACCCGCGCCGCAGTTCCCGCTGCAGATGTCGACCGCGCCGGGAATGATGATCAACCCGAACTACCTCGACGGGGCCGACCTGACCCGCAACCCGCAGGGCTCGGGCCCGTGGATCTGGTCGGCCGAGCAGTCGCAGGCCGGCGTGCGCGAGGTGTACGAGCTGAATCCGAACTACTGGAACCCCGCCGACCAGGGCGTCGAACGGATCGTCTTCACCAGCTACCCCGACAACATCGCCCGGCTCAACGCGCTGCTCACCGGTGAAGCCGACGTCTCGGCATTCACCCAAGACGCCCAAGTGCAGACCGGCCTCGATGCCGGCATGCAGCTGGTCGCCGTCCCGAACTTCTTCCCGTTCCTACTGATCGCCGACCGCGAGGGCGGGATGTTCCCCGAGCTCGCCGACCAGCGCGTGCGTCAGGCGATCGGGTACGCGATCGACCGCGACGCGTACAACGACATCGTGCACGCCGGGCGGGGCAACACGAGCGGGGCGATCTTTCCCGCCAACTTCAGCCAGTTCTACGTGCCCGAGCTGGAGGACCTGTATACGTACGACCCCGAGCGGGCCCGCGAACTGCTCGCCGAGGCCGGCTACCCGAACGGGTTCACACTTCAGATGCCAGTGATGCCGGTGATCCAGCCGGTGGTCGAACTGGTCGCCCAGATGCTGGGCGCGGTCGGTGTCACGGTCGAGCTGACCCCACTCAACAACGGTGAGCTGGGTGGGCGCCTGGCGGCCGGCGAGGTGGGCATCACCTGGCTGCGGCAGCTCCAACTCCACCCGGGCACCGACCTGATGCACTTCATCGAGGGCATCGACAACCCGTTCGGCCTGGACGACCTCGACGACGCGGCGGCAGCGATTGCGGAAGCGATCGTCGAGGACGACCCCGAGGCCGCCCGCGAGCTGTACGGCGAAGCGATGCGGATCCTGCTCGAGACCGGAGCGATCCTCCCGCTCGGGCACTCCGCGATCAACGCGATGTACTCGCCGTCGACGACCGGCGTGGTGATGGGCCTCGGCATGCAGGGGCCACTGCCGTACGGGGTCCGCGTCGGGCCGTGATGCCCGTCGGTGGTGCGTGCACGATGGGGGAGTGGTGACCCGGCTCGTCATCGGGCGGCTGCTCGCCGCCGTTCCCGTCGTGCTGCTGGTGGCCACGCTGGTGTTCTTCCTCGCCCAACTCGGCACCACCGACCCGGCGGGTGTGATGCTCGGCGTCGATGCCACGCCAGCCGCGTTGGCGGCCAAGCGCGCCGAGCTGGGCATCGACCGGCCGGTCGTCGTGCAATACGCCGACTGGCTCGGTGATGCCGTCCGTGGTGACCTGGGAACGAACTGGTTCAACGGCGAGTCGGTGACCCGCGAGCTGGCGTCGCGCCTTCCGGTGACGCTGGCGATGGCGTTCGGCGGCCTGCTGGTGGCAACCGTCGCCGGGGCCGGGCTGGGCGTGTTCGCCGCGCTGCGGGCCGGGCGGTGGCAAGACCGCGTGATCACGGTGGTCGCCTCGCTCGGCATCGCCCTGCCGAGCTTCTGGGTCGCGCTGCTGCTGGCCTACTACGTGGGTGTCCGCTGGCGTTGGTTGCCGGCGGTGTGGCCGTCAGGTGGCCCCGGGTCGGTCACCGGGTGGATCGAGGCGCTGGTGTTGCCGTGCCTGGCGCTGGGCTGTGCGGCCGCTGCGGCGATCGCCCGCCAGACGCGCTCGTCGGTGATCGGTGTGCTCCAGCGCGACTACGTCCGCGCCGCCCTGGCCCGCGGCTTCACCGTGCGGCGCGTCGTCACCCACCACGTGCTTCGCAACGCGGCCATCCCGGTGGTGACCCTGATCGGGTTCCAGGCGTCGGCGTTGATCGGTGGCTCGCTGTTCGTCGAGTTCATCTTCAACGTGCCCGGGCTGGGCTCCTACGGCGTCGACGCGATCTTGCGCGGCAACGTTCCGGCCGTACTCGGCTTCGTGATGGTCACCGCGCTCGCCGTCGTGCTGGTCAACATCGCGCTCGACCTGAGCTACGCCGTGCTCAATCCGAAGGTGCGTCCGGCGTGAGTCGTGTGCTCTCCCGGCTGCGCGCCAACAAGGTCGCGATGGGTGCGGGCGCCTACCTGATCACGGTGGTGTTCATCGGTGTCTTCGCGCCACTGCTGGCACCGCACGACGAGCAGCTCGCGGCGCGCTTCCAAGACATCTTGCTGCCACCCTCGGGCGAGTACCTGCTCGGCACCGACCACGTCGGGCGCGACCTGCTCAGCCGGGTGCTGTTCGGCGCCCGCTACGCGCTGGTCGCCGGTGTCGAAGCAGTGGCGGTCGCGCTCGCGATCGGTGTGCCGCTGGGCATGTACATCGGGTACCACCGCGGGTGGGTCGACCGGGTCGTGATGCGACTGGTCGAGACGCTCGCCTCGGTGCCGGCGATCGTGATGGCGATGGCGATCATCGCCGCGCTCGGCCCGGGGCTGACGACGGCGATGTTGGCGATCGGGCTGGTGTTCTCGATGATGGTCACCCGGCTCACCCGCGCCGAGGTGCTCGCCGCCCGGGAGGAACTGTACGTCGACGGGGCGCTCGCCGCGGGCGCCGCCGAGCGCCGGGTCCTGTGGCGCCACATCCTCCCCAACGTGGCCCCGAGCCTGATCGTGCAGGCCACGTTACTGTTCGCCCAGGCGGTGCTGGCCGAGGCCGCGCTGAGCTTCCTCGGGATCGGCGCGGCGTCCGATCAGGCCAGCTGGGGGCGCATGCTGCGCGACGCCCAGCTCGGCATCGACCGCACGATCTGGCCGGCAATCCCCCCGGGCGTGGCGCTGTTTCTGACGGTCGTGGCGTTCAACGTGTTCGGTGACGGCATCCGCGACGCGTTCGCCCGTGAGGCGCGGGGCGGGCGGCTCGGTGTCGGCGCGGTGCGGCCCGCTGTGCCGGCCACCTCGCTGGCGGCGACGTTGGGTGGCGTGCCCGCCGCGCCACCGCGTGCGGAGGGGGAGCCTCGGGAGGTGCTGGCGGTGCGCGGGCTGTCGGTCGCGTTTCCGGTGCCCGGCCGCAGCGAGCCCGTTCGGGTCGTCGATGGGGTCGATCTCGACATCGCCCGCGGTGAGGTGGTTGCCCTGGTGGGCGAGTCGGGGTCGGGCAAGTCGCTCACCGCGCTGTCGGTGCTCGGGCTGGTACCCGACCCCGGCGCGGCGACGGCAGCATCGATCCGGATCGCCGGGCGCGAACTGATCGGGTTGGCGTTCGACGACCTGCGGCGCGTGCGCGGCACCGAGGTCGGGGTGGTGTTCCAGGAGCCGCAAGCCGCGCTCGACCCCACTGTGCCGGTCGGCCGCCAGGTGGCCGAGGCGCTACGAGTACACCTGGGCGTCAGCCGGCAGGCCGCCCGCGAGCGGGTGATCGAGCTGTTCGCCGACGTCGGCATCCCCCACCCGATCGCCCGGCTCGGCGCCTACCCGCACCAGTTCTCCGGTGGGATGGCCCAGCGCGTGATGTTGGCGCTGGCGCTGGCGTGCGACCCGCAGTTGTTGATCGCCGACGAGCCGACCACCGCGCTCGACGTCACGGTCCAGGGGCAGGTACTCGACGTGATCCGCGAGCTGGGAGCGCGTCGCGACCTGGCCGTGCTCCTGATCACCCATGACCTTGGCGTGGTCGCCGACATGGCCGACCGGGTGGCGGTGATGTATGCAGGCCAGGTGGTCGAGTCGGGCACGCTCGACGAGGTCTTTGCCCGGCCTCGACATCCCTACACCGAAGGCCTGATCGCGGCGATCCCGCGCAATCAGGCCCGCTCGGGCGAGCTGGCGACGATTCCCGGGGTCGTGCCCGCCCCGTGGGACCGGCCGGCGCACTGTCACTTCGCCGATCGGTGTGCCTACGCCGAAGCGGCCTGCACGAGCGGCCCGGTCGAGCTGCGCCACGATCGTGCGGGTGCGGTCCGCTGCGTGCGGGCGGGCGGGCTGCAGCTCGTGGGAGTGCGTCCGTCGGTGCGACCTGCGGAGCGTGGCGCGGTGGCCGTCGGCGGAGGGCGCCGGTGACCGCGCCGCTGCTCGACGTCGAGCACCTGACGGTGCGGTTTCCCGGTGGACGTGGCCGGTTGCCGTGGCGGCGTCAGCCGGGCGTGGCGGCTGTTCAGGACGCATCGCTGACGGTCGGCGCCGGTGAGACGGTCGGGTTGGTCGGCGAGTCGGGGTCGGGGAAGACCACGCTCGGGCGAGCCGTGCTGCGCTTCGTCCAGCCGTCGTCGGGGACGATCCGCCTCGACGGCGTCGATCTTGCCGGGATCGGCCGGCAGACGCCGGTCACGTACCGCAAGGACGTGCAGATGGTCTTCCAGGACCCGGTCGGATCGCTCAACCCGGCAATGCTCGTCGGGGCGATCGTCGGCGAACCGGTGCGGATCCACGATGGCCTGACCGGTCCGGCTCGCAGCGCGCGAGTGGCCGAACTGCTCGACCAGGTCGGGTTACCCGCACACCACATCGGCCGGTTCCCGTACGAGCTGTCGGGTGGACAGCGTCAGCGTGTGGCGATCGCCCGAGCGCTGGCCACGCGCCCGCGCCTGATCGTGCTCGACGAGCCGGTGTCGGCGCTCGACGTGTCGACCCAGAGTCAGGTGATCAACCTGCTCGAACAGATTCAAGGCGACACTGGCGCGGCCTACCTGTTGATCGCCCACGACCTCGCCGTCGTGCGCCATTCGTGCCGCCGGGTCGTCGTCATGTACCGCAGCCGGGTCGTCGAAACCGGGCCCGTCGAGGCGATCTGCGAACGGCCCGCGCACCCGTACACGGCGCTGCTGCTGGCATCGATCCCCGACCCTGACCCCGACGTGCAACGCGTCCGCCGGGCGCGCCGGCGCGAACTCGCCGGCGGCGTTGCCGGAGTCGGTGGACCCGGTGTCGGATCGGGCTGTGCGTTCGCCGACCGCTGTCCGTACGTGCTCGACGTGTGCCGCCGCGAGCGACCGGCCGATACGGCCACCCTCGCTGGCGGCACCGTCGCCTGCCACCTGCACACGTCCGGCCCCCGGCTCGCCGGACGACCGCTCGCCGAGTTCGGCAACCCGGCCGGCGCGCACACCGACTCGCTCACCACCGCGCTCACCACGACGAGGAGACCATGAACCACCCCACTCACGAGTTCACCGGCCGGATCGGTCGCACGATCGCCGAGTCCGAGCCCGCGTTCGCGCGGCCGCCGCACCCGGGGGAGCACGCCCCGAACGTCGTGATCGTGCTGCTCGACGACACCGGGTTCGCCCAGTTCGGCTGTTACGGCTCCGACATCGACACTCCCCACGTCGACGCGCTCGCTGCCAACGGCCTGCAGTTCACCAACTTCCACGTCACGCCGCTGTGTTCGCCCACCCGGGCCGCGCTGCTCACGGGACGCTCCCAGCACGCGGTGGGCATGCGCGGCGTGTCGAACTGGCGCACCGGCTTTCCCAACCAGCTCGGCCACATCACCAACCACGCGGCGACGATCGCCGAGGTGCTCCGGGCCGAGGGGTACGCCACGTTCTGCACCGGCAAATGGCACCTTGCTCCAACCACCGACATCTCCGCGGCCGGCCCGTTCGACCAGTGGCCGCTGGCGCGTGGGTTCGATCGGTTCTACGGGTTCCTCGAAGGCGAGACCGACCAGTTCTTTCCCGAGCTGGTGTGCGACAACCACCACATCGACCCGCCGGCGCGGCCCGAAGACGGGTACCACCTCAGCGAAGACCTTGTCGACCAGTTGCTGCAGATGATCAACGACAGCCGCGGCGTGCGCCCCGATCGACCGTTCTTCGCCTACCTGCCGTTCGGGGCGACGCACGCCCCGCACCAGGCGCCCGCCGAGTACGTCGCCAAGTATCGTGGCCGCTACGACGAAGGCTGGGACGTCGTCCGCCAGCGCTGGTTCGAACGCCAGCTCGAGCTCGGCGTGATCCCGGCCGGCACCGAACTGGCGCCGCGCAACCCCGGCGTCGAGGCGTGGGACTCGGTACCCGAGAACCAGCGCCGTCTGGCATGCCGCCTGCAGGAGGCGTTCGCCGGCTTCCTCGACCACACCGACGACCAGATCGGGCGCTTGGTCGACGGGTTGCGGGCGATGGACGCGCTCGACAACACGATCCTGGTGGTGCTCGCCGACAACGGCGCCTCGCAGGAGGGCGGCCCGTTCGGGGTGCTCCACGAGATGAAGTTCTTCAACGGGGTTCTGGAGAACCCCGACGAGGCGATCGCCCGGCTCGACGAGATCGGCGGCCCCGACAGTCACACCAACTACCCGTGGGGCTGGGCGCAGTGCGGCAACAGCCCGTTCAAGTGGTACAAGCAGAACACCCACGAAGGCGGGGTCCACGTACCGATGGTGGTCCACTGGCCGGTCGGCATCGACCCGAGCCAGCGCGGCTCACAACGCCACCAGTTCGTCAACGTGTCCGACGTCGTGCCCACGATCTACGAACTGCTCGGCGTCGCGCCGCCCGACACCGTCCGCGGGTACGCCCAACTGCCGGTGACCGGGCACTCGTTCGCGGGCGCACTTGGCGACCCCTCGGCACCGGCCACGAACACGTTGCAGTACTTCGAGATGGGTGGCAGCCGGGCGCTCGTCGCCGAGCAGAACGGCGTGTGGTGGAAGGCGGTGTGCCGCCACCTTCCCGGAGCCGACTACGACACCGAGCCGTGGGAGTTGTACGACCTGTCGGCCGATGCCTCCGAATGCCACGACCTCGCCACCGAGCAACCCGAGCGCCTCGCCGAGTTGATCGGGTTGTGGTGGCAGCAGGCCGAGCGACACGGGGTGCTCCCGCTCGACGACCGGGGCCGCGAGCTGTTCGCCCCCGTGCTCGACGACCGCTCGCCGCACCGCACCGACCGGCGCTACGTGTATCGCCCGCCGATGTCGCCGATCCCCGCCCAGGCGATGGCAGCCCCGGGTGGGCGCAGTTTCGACCTCGCTGCCCGGCTGGTGCGCGGTGCCGGCGACGAGGGCGTGATCTGGGCCACCGGGAGCGCCGGCGGTGGCATCTCGGTGTTCGTCCAGGGCGACCGGCTGGTGCTCGACTACAACGCGTTCGGCGACCACGTGGTGCTCGAGTCGACCGACCTGGTGCCTACCGGCGAGGTCACCGTCGCGGTACGCCTCGAACGCACCTCGCCGAGTTCGGGGTTCGCCGAGCTGGCGATCAACGGAGTTCGCTCGGGCCGGGCCGAGTTGCCGCTGTACATGCGGATGGTGTCGTCGCTCGGCACGAGCATCGGCGCCGATCGCGGTTCGACCGTGTCGCCGCGGTATCGCGGCGTGTTCGAGTTCACCGGAACGTTGCACGACGTCGTGATCCAACTGCCGCGCCGCCCCGATGCCGGAGCCGCCGCCACCGCCGAACGTGCGGAGATGGCGCGCCAATGACGCTCGCTCCCGCCCATCTGCTGCCGCCGACTGCCGAGCACCCCGATGCCGAAGCCGTGTGGACACCGACGGCGAGCCTCGCGTTCGGCGAACTCGAAGACCGCTCCCGGCGGGTCGCCAACGGCCTGCGTGCCGCCGGTGTCGGTCCGGGTGAGGCGTTCGGGTTGCTCGCCCGCAACCGAATCGAGTGGCCCGAGCTGATGCTCGGCAACGCCCGCAACCGCAGCCGCTACGTGCCGCTCAACTGGCACCTCACCGCCGGCGAGGTCGCCGAACTGCTGGCCGACTCGGGCGCGCGCCTGCTCGTGATCGGCAGCGAGGACGCCGACGTCGGCCGCGCGGCGGCCCGAACGGCCGGCGTCGACCACGTGATCGAGCTGGGGCCAGGCTACGAGCAGTGGCTTGCCGGACAGTCCGACGCGCCACTCGAGGACGGCCCGATCGGCACACCGCTGCTGTACACCGGAGGTACCACTGGGCGTTCCAAGGGTGTCACGCGCAGCGACTTCGGCATGCCGGTGTCGGCGTTCTCGACGTTTGCCGCTGCGTTCGGTCGCACGCTGCACATGCCTACCTCGGGCCGGGCGATGCTGTGCACGCCTGCGTACCACGCGCTCGGGTTCGGCCTCACCCAGGGCGCGCTCGGCCAGGGCTACCCGCTGACGATCGTCCCCCGCTTCGACCCGGTCGACGCGCTGCGCACGATCGAGGCCCGGGCGATCACGGCGACGGCGATGGTGCCCACCCAGTTCGTCCGCCTGCTCAAACTCGACGCCGAGACCCGATCCTCGTTCGACGTATCGAGCGTCGACTGGATCATGCACACCGCGGCACCGTGCCCGCGCTGGGCCAAGCAGGCGATGATCGACTGGTTCGGCCCGGTGATCGTCGAACTGTACGGCTCGTCGGAGGGCACGGGGCCCGTCGTCTGCACCAGCGACGAGTGGCTCGCTCGGCCCGGCACCGTGGGCCGTGCGGCACCCGTGCTGACACTGTCGATCGTCGACGAGGCGGGGAACGACCTGCCCGCCGGAGAGGTCGGCACGGTGTACGTGAAGCGTCTCGACGGGGCACCCGAGTACCACGGCGACCCCGGCAAGACGTCGTCGATCCGGCTGCCCGACGGTCGCTTCACGGTCGGCGATGTCGGCTGGCTCGACGACGACGGCTACCTGTACCTGGCCGACCGGCGGGTCGATCTGATCCTGCGCGGTGGGGTCAACATCTACCCAGCCGAGATCGAAGGGGTGCTGTCGCAGCACCCGGCCGTGGCCGACGTCGCCGTGTTCGGCATCCCCGACGACGACCTCGGCCAGTCGATCAAGGCGGTCGTCGAGCCGCTGCCCGACGCCGATCGAGATGGCCTCGTCGACGACGTGTTGGCGTTCGCCGCCGAGCGCCTGGCCGCATTCAAGCTGCCGCAGTCGATCGACGTTGTCGGCGCACTGCCGCGCGAAGCCAGCGGAAAACTGCTCAAGCGGCTCCTGCGCGATCCGCACTGGACCTGAAGGAGGATTGTGATGGAAGTGATCAACGAGCTGCTGCCGTCGAGCCGTGAGCGGATCGAGCAGATGATGCAGCCGGGCCCGGCCGGTCCGATTTACATGGTCAACCTGCTGAAGTACCGCGAGCGGGCGCAGTACCCCGACGGCGACCGGGGCCTCAGCGGCCGGGAGGCGTACGACATCTACGGTCGCGGGGTACGCGAGCTGTTGCCGCGCTACGGCGGGGAGGTGGTGTTCGCGGGGGAGGTGACCTTCCTCAGCCTCGGCCAGGTCGACGAGCTGTGGGACGAGGTGGCAGTCGCCCGCTATCCCGACCGCGCCACGCTCTGGGCGATGACCACCGCTCCCGAGTGGGCACAGATCGGCGAGCATCGTGCGGCGGGGTTGGCCGGGCAGCTCAACATCGAGACGACGAGCCTGCTCGGATGACGGCGCTCGACCGCGAGGCCTCTCATCCGGGCTACTACCCCAGCCCGTGGCCGGTCGAATGCGCCGGGAACCGCCGCCAGAAGCATGCCCGGGGGCGACTTGACGCGGCCGCTCGAACGCCGCGGGTCGTCACCGCTCGGAACGACCGCTGGAACGTCATGGTCGTGCGGCGCGACCCGGGGGAATGGTTCATCGCCGGCACCATGCCCGCATTCGTCGGCGACCCGCCCCACGGCTGGGTCGCGCGGGTCGATCCCGAGACCCTGGCCTTCGTGGCTGAGTCGCCGCGTCTGCCGTGCGGCGACCACGTCTGGTGTGGAGCTGTCGCGGTGCACGCCAACGGCTCGCTCTACAACGTCAACGGCAACTTCGTGCATCGTCTCGGGCCAGCGCTGGACGTGCAGGCCGAAGTCCGTTTGCCCGTCGACGGGGCCCACAACGGGCTCCTGGTGCTCGCCGACGGCACGATCGTCACCAAGGATCTTCGGCTCGGTGGGCAAGGCCCGTCGACGTTCACCCGGCTGACCCCGGAACTCGAACTGGTACACGCCCCGCTGGAGTTGCCCGAACCGTCGATGGGGCGGATCGCGGCCGACCTCACCGCCGAAGGTGAGGCGATCTACGTTCCCGGTGAGACGCGCCTGTTCCGGCTGTGGGTCGAAGCCGACGATCTGCGCCTGGACCTCGACTGGCAGCCCGAATATCGCGCGGCGGCTGGGCCGCAGGGTATGGCGTGGGACACGTGCCTGTCGGCTGGGCGCGCCTGGTTCCTCGACAACGGTGATCTGACACCGGTCCGCACGATCTTCGACAGCCACCCGAACGGACGCGTGGCATCCGAGTCGGCCAAGCGCCTGACCTGGCAGCAGCCCGCGCCGTGGAGCGGAGCACAGCGGCTGGTCACCGTCGACCTGGCGACCGGCGAGGTGCGGTCCGTCGCCCCGTTCGGCACGCCAGGCGGGGGCGTGATGGCTCCACCGGTGCACGTCCCCGGAGCGGGGGTGACGGTGTGTTGGGACACGGTGAACGGAGGGATGGCAGCCGTCGATGACACGACGCTCGAGGTTCGCTGGCGAAACGACATCCGCCCCACGATGCAGCCGGTCGTGTTCGCCGACTCGGGCGAGGTCGTCATCAACGACTTCACCGGGCACGACGAGGTGGTGGTGCTCGACGCGGCCACCGGTGAGGTCGTCAGTCGTGTCGACGTGCAGTCGCCGCTCGCCAACGGGATGTTCCTCACCGCAGGCGACGACCACGACGTGTGGTACGTGTCGACACTTGCCGTGGCCCGCATCGCCTGGGAGTAGATGGCCCCACGGCGAGGGGCTACTCGGCGGGTTACATGGTGTAGCGCAGGTTGCGGGCCGCGGCCTCGCCCCACCGTGCATCGCCGTTCCACGAGATCCGCCCGGCGTCGATCTCGCCTTGCGGGTCGACGCGGCCACACGCGAGCATCACGAACGACGCCGCGTCGGCGGTGATCGCGACGTCGGGGGCCGCGAGCGAGGCCACCACCTGTGCCCTGCCGTCGACGACCACGGCGAGGTCGCGGGTGACGCCCCCGGAGAGGTGGAAGCCGATCGACATGCCGTCGGGCAGCCCGATCTTCTTGCCGACGATGTAGCCGAGCGCGGCGGCAACCTCGTCGACCGCGTTCTCGGCGGCGAAGCCCGATGGCGCCGGTGCCTCGAGCCCGAGTGGTATCGCGATGTCGCGAGCGTGCACCCAATGGTCGAACACACGGATCTGCAGGAACCGGCCGTACGTGGCCGGGCCGGTGGGCGTGAACGACGGCATCGTCAGTACCGACGGATCGCGGCCGTGGAGGTCGTCCACGCGCGAGTCGGCGATCTCGGCGACCCGCTCGGCGAACGCGCCGCGGTCGAGTGCGTCGAGTTCGGCGTGGAGCGCGGCGACCCGGTTGAACGGGGGAGGGGCGTCGGTAGTGGCCTGCCATCCGTCGAGCACCGCTTCGACGATCGCGATGTGCGAGATCACGTCGCGGACCCTCCAGTCAGGGCACAGGGAACGCATCGCCATCTGCTCGTCGGTGAGGTCGCGGGCGAGCGCGACGAAGTGCGCGAGGAGTTGCTCGTGGGCGGCTGTGTAGTCGTCGAGTGACGGGTCCGGGTTGGAGTCGACGGTGGTCATCGTGCGGGCTTCTCCCTGCTTTCCCAGTCGCGGGCGTTGAGGTAGGGCGCGAACACGGCGCCGATGTGGGCCAGATCGGCGTCGGTCTTGGGGGTCTTCAGCTCATAGAGGAACGGCACCTCTGTGTACGTCACGGTCAGGTTCCACAGCGCGATCGCGTCGGCGCCGGTGGGGGCCGGGGCGACGACGGGCCCGTACACGCGGCGGCCGTTGGGGAACACGATCGTCGGCACCCCGAACCCGCCGTCGCCCACGACGGCGTCGTGGTCGGCCCGCACCTCGTCGTGCGTGGTGGGGTCGTCGATCGCCGCCAACACGACTCCCGGATCGATGCCGAGTCCGGCGCAGATCTCGGCCGCCACCTCGGGCCGGTGCGGCTTGCGGCCTTCCTCGTGGAGGGCTCGCCCGGCCGCCTCGTAGAACCGGTCGCAGTCGTCCATCGACGTGCGTCGCAGCATCGCTGCCACGCGCAGCATGCCCCACCCGTACGACCAGTCGCGTTCCCACGGATGCTTCTTGCCTTCGTCGCGATTGATCTCCTCGAGCGAGCAGAAGCGCCAGGCGATCTCGAGCGGCACCGTCTCGCGGACGGTCCGAATCCATTTCGAGGTCTGGTACGCCCACGGGCACATCACGTCGAAGTGGAACGCGATGCGAGTCGGTGCCGCGTCGGCCGGCTGGTTCACGGTTGGTTCCCCACGGCGTCGACCGTACTCGTGAAAACAAGTGCGTGTCCAACTGGCACTATATGTTCGGCGGCGAGTCACGAATCCTCGCTAGCGTCGGGCGGGCCATGACTGCCCCCCGGTACCGCTTCGCCCCGTCGCCCACCGGCTTCTTCCACGTCGGTGGGGCGCGCACGGCCCTGTTCAACTGGGCGCTCGCCCGCCAGCAGGGCGGCACGTTCGTGCTGCGCATCGAAGACACCGACGAGGCCCGCAACCGGCCCGAGTGGACGCAGGGGATCATCGACGCGCTGGCATGGCTCGGCGTCGGGGCCGGCGACCCGCACTTCGAGGGGCCGCTGTTCCAGAGCGACTACACGGGACAGCACCTCGCTGCAGCTGAGCGGCTGTTTTCTACCGGTGCCGCCTACTACTGCGACCTGACCGGCGAGCAGATCGCGGCCGGCGAGTCGTCGCGCGAGCGCGGGCTGGCCCCCGGCCCCGGCCGGGCGTTGCGGTTCCGGGTGCCTGCCGGCACCACGGTCGTCCACGACGAGGTGCGCGGCGCGGTCGAGTTCGACAACGCGACGATCGAGGACTTCGTCCTCGTGCGCGGGAACGGGGCGCCGCTGTTCAACCTCGCCAACGTCGTCGACGACATCGCGATGGACATCACCCACGTGCTGCGCGCCGAGGAACACCTGCCGAACACCCCCAAGCAGCAGATGCTGTGGGAGGCGCTGGCCGGACGTACTCCGGTGTGGGCGCACGTGCCGGTGTTGGTCAACGAGCAGCGCAAGAAGCTGTCGAAGCGCCGCGACAAGGTGGCCCTCGAGCAGTACCGCGACGAGGGGTACCTGGCGCCGGCGATGATCAACTACCTGATGACGCTCGGCTGGTCGCCAGCGTCGGTCACGGGCCGGGAAGGGGCCGCCTCCGAGATTGCCCCGTGGCCCGAGTTGGAGGCCGCGTTCGCGCTGGCCGACGTGAACAAGTCGCCGGCGTTCTTCGACCTCAAGAAGCTGGCCGCGTTCAACGGCGCCTACATCCGCATGATGTCGGTGCCCGAGTTGGTCGGGGCCTGCGAGCCGTGGCTGCCCCCCGAGTGGGACCGCGACCTGTTCGCTCGGATCGCTCCGTACATCCAGGAGCGGCTGGTGACGCTGGCCGACGCCCCGAAGGCAGTCGACTTCCTGTTCGCCGACCGCCCGGTGATCGACGAGGACGCGTGGGCGAAGACGTTCGGTACCGAGTACGCGCGCCCGTTGCTGGCCGACACGATCGGTGCGTACGAGGCACTGCCCGACTGGACCACCGACGCGCTCAAGGCCACGCTGGAGGACGTGATGACGCGGTACGACCTCAAGCTGGGCAAGGCCCAGGCACCCGCCCGGGTGGCGGTCACCGGGCGCACGGTCGGCCCGCCACTGTTCGAGCTGCTGGAAGTGATGGGACGTGACGAGTCGCTCCGGCGCCTGAAAGCAGGGCTCGCCCGCCTCGATGACTGACGAAGACCCCAAGGTGGTCGAGCCGCCCCCCAAGGAGCCGCCCCCCAAGGTGGTTGAGCCCTCCCAGGTGGTTGAGCCTGTCGAAACCACCGTGCCGCTGCTCGCCCGCTGGCTCCGCCCCCGCCGGGTCGCCGCGTTCGTCGTCGCCGCGATGTTGCTCTACTACCTGGCCAACCTGGCCGCGGTCTACCGGGCCGGGCGCGCCGACGAGGCGGCACCGGTGGATGCGATCGTCGTGCTCGGCGCGGCCCAGTACGACGGGCGGCCGTCGCCACAACTTGCCGCCCGCCTCGACCACGTCGTCACGCTGTGGCACCAAGGCCTCGCCGAGCACGTGGTGGTCACCGGCGGCAAACAGCCCGGCGACCGGTTCACCGAGGCGACGGCATCACGCAACTACCTGGTCGAACGCGGCGTACCCGAGGCCGCTGTGCTGGCCGAGGACGTCAGCCACAACACGTACGATTCGCTTGCCGCGGTGGCCGTGCTGTTGCGCGAGGCAGGGCTGACCCGGGTGTTGTTGGTGACCGACCCGTTCCACACCGCCCGGGCGGAGTTGATCGCCGCCGAGGTGGGCCTCGACGCCCGCTCGTCGCCCACGCCGACGTCGGTGGTGGGGGGTTGGGAGTCGTTCCGGTTGGAGCTGAAGGAGGCCGCCGGCGTGTCGCTGGGGCGGATCGTCGGGTTCCGCCGCCTGACCGATCTCACCGGTTGAGGCCGACCGCGCCCCCGGTACACTTCCAGGTCGCTCCGCACTGGGGTGTGGTGTAATTGGCAACACGAGAGTTTCTGGTTCTCTTATTCAAGGTTCGATTCCTTGCACCCCAACCAATCCGGTCACCCGGATGACATAGCCCGCCGCTAGCGTCGGGCACCGCAGCTTGGCCCGTTCGTCTAGAGGCCTAGGACACCACCCTCTCAAGGTGGCGGCACGGGTTCGAATCCCGTACGGGCTGCCAAGAAAAACCCCTGGTCACGGCGTTACGCCGGGACCAGGGGAGGGGCCTAGTGAGGCTGTCTGTCAGCAGAACTGTCAGCAGCTCCACGGAGGTTCCGCACATGATCCAGCGTCGAGGACGCAAGTGGCGGGTGGTCGTCCAGGCCCCAGCCGATCCCCTGACCGGCAAGCGCACCCAGCTCTCGGGCAGCGCCGCCACCGAGAAGGAAGCGGTGGCGCTCGAACGCCGCCTACGCCTGCTCGCCGAATCCGGCGTCGACGGCCGGATGACGATCCGCCAGCTCGTCGCCGAGTGGCGCGAGTCCGACCTGAGCCTGGCCCCGACCACGCTCGCCAACTACTACCACAACCAGGACAAGCACATCCTCCCGGTGCTCGGCGACAAGCGCGTCGAGGAGATCCGGCCCCGCCTGGTGTCCCAGTACCTGAAGCGCCTCCGCGACAAGCACGGCTTGCAGCCGGCGACGGTCCGCAAGGTCCGCACCGTCCTGTCGGCACTGATGTCGTACGCGGTGCAGATGGAGTACGTCGAGTCGAACGCGGTGATGAAGATCCCACCGCCGCCACTCGACGACACCGAACGGGTCGCGCCGACGATGGAGGAGACCGCCCGCATCCTGTTGCAGGCCGAGCGCACCGACCCGGAGTTCTACGCCTACCTGTGGGTCGCCGCCGAGGAGGGCGGCCGACGCGGCGAGACGCTCGGCCTCCGCTGGGGTGGCGTCGACTTCGACCGCAGCACGCTCACAATCGAGGGCGTCGTCAGCGTCGGCCGCGATGGGGCCAAGCTACGGCGACGCACCAAGTCGAAGAAGCCGCGCACGATTGCCCTGTCGGGCTACACCCTCGACCTGCTCCGGGCACACCGAGCAACGCTGGAGTCGAAGCTGTCGCAAGCTGCCGGGGAGCCGGTCACGGTCGATCCCGACGGGTTCGTGTTCAGTGGCGGTCGAGGTCGGCACCGCAACCCGCTCGACGGCAAGCATTGGTACCCCGGCACCGCGACGCGCCGTTTCGGGCGCATCCGCGAAGCCGCCGGCGTGTCGTCCGACATCGACCTGCACGGCCTGCGCCACACGATGATTACCGAGCTGTTGACGGCCGGCGTCGATCCGCGCACCGTGATGGGCCGGGCCGGCCATTCGTCGGAGACGATGGTGATGACCGTCTACGGCAAGGTCCGCCCCGCCGTCGACAGCGCTGCCGCCGACCTGTGGGGCCAACTGCTCGCCCAGAAGCTCGACGCGCTACGCACCGAGACACCCGTCGACGAAGCACGAGACGACAAGCACCGCGAAGCGGCCTAGTCGACGCACACGACTCTGGGAGGATCACATGGACCACAACAACTCGCTGGTACTGAGCGTCGACGAGGCAGCAACGATTTTGGGGCTGTCCCGAGCATTCACCTACCAGCTCGCCGCGCAGGGAACCCTGCCCAGCCTTCGACTGGGCCGCCGAGTGCTCATCCCTCGGCGGGCGCTCGAGGAGTTCGTCGCCCAGGTGCCCCAGGCCGGATGAACGATAGGCGGGTGGTCCGCGGCATGTCCGCCGGACCACGCGCCACCGCTACACGAGGAATGAGATGACCGACAGGAGCTGGACGCTGGAGCCGTTCGAGGCTGACGACGGGACGTGCCCGTTCGAGAGGTTCGTGACGCGCGAGTTGTCGGCGTTTCAACGTCAGGCGCTCGATGAGGCGCTGCGATTGCGGCTTGCCCGCGAAGGGATCGACCTTGCACGCTCGGAGTGGTTGAAGGCACTCGGCGAGGGCCTCCACGAATTCCGGGTGCGTCACACCGCGTCCGAAATCGCCGAGATGTTCGGCGGTGAACCGCCGGATGTGCAGCACCCACCCGAGGCGGTTCTGCTTCGTGTGTTCGTCCACTTCTACGGGAATCGCATCGTCCTGTTGCTGGTGGGCTATGACAAGGGCGCGAACCCGAGCGCGAAGCGCCAGGGTCGGGAGATTGCTCGGGCACGCAAGCTGCTGACGCAGTTCAAGGAACGTCAGCGTCGGGAGCGGTCGAGGAGGCGACGTTGACGGCGTATGCTGAAATCGACATACTCGGTGCTGGAGGGAGAGCGATGGCCCGGACCTACGAAGACGTGATGGGGCCGCTGCGTGCGGCCGACGACGAAGTGAGCAAGGCGCAGCGAGCAGTCTTCGAGCGCGCCTACACGCTCGCCTCGGAGGTGGCCGCGCTTCGCGAGAAGCGTGGATTCACTCAGCAGCAGCTCGCCGAACTGGCAGGGGTCGATCAGGCGGCCGTGTCCAAGATCGAGCGGGGCGTCACCCACCCGTCGTCGCGGACGTTGCATCGCGTGGCCGACGCACTCGGTGCCGATCTACGGCTGGTCGAACGAGCAACCGCGTAGCGGGCCGCTCTTGTTGGCGGGTCAGGGGATCGGCCGCGACCTTCGAGCTGGTGAAGGATGGCGCCGGACACTCGACCACTGTTGCCAGACTTCTTGCTGTGAGAGATCCGAGCGACTACGTGCTTCGCTGGCCGAGTCACATCGTCCTCGACGAACTCCAGCGGCTCGTGACGCTCGGGGAGAGCGAAGGCGTCTCCCCCGAGTGGTTGGAGGAGGTCGGCACACTGCTCCGTCAGGCGTTCGCGACGAGTGTGCCCGCGGAGGACTTTGAACAGGTCCGAAGTACCGGCTCGGTCGATCCGATCTACAGCGACGAGGAGCCGTTCTGATGGCCGATCAACGCATCGCTTGGCTCCGGGAACTTGCCGACGCTGTGCCCACGCTCCCTCAAGAGTCCGCTCCACGGCCGTACTGGTCGCAGCGCCAGGGTGTTTCCGTTCCTCCGTCGAAGGCTCCGCTGCCGACCGTGGTTCGGCGCGTCAAGCGCGAGATCGAATCGTTGGCTGTCCAACACTGGTTCGCTCGGACACTCGGCTACGAGTGCGTCGACGGTCACGGCGAGTCCGACACGACGATCGAAGAAGAACTTGACCGACGTGTCGGCAAGCCCGGTCTCCCGATCACGGACGAGGCCGACTGGACCGAGGACGACCTGTGCGACTTCATCGAGGTGTACCACGACTTGGCGGCCCGCCCCAGCCGCGGATGGGTCCACTCCTTCGGTGGTTGTGGCTTCCATCCGACTCGATTCGCCCGTTCGTCGGGCCAGCGCGTCTACAGGTGGCGGATCAACGCGGTCCTTACGACGTCGAGCCTGGACCTACAACTTGCCGATGAGGGCGAAGATGCAGGCCGCATGACGAGAGTGCTCCCCGACGGGCTCGGCGAGCTGACGCGCAAGCTGGCGACCGTCGCGGCCGAGACCGAGCCGGAGATTCCTCACGCGATTGCTCTGTTTCGACGCCACAACGCCTCGCGTGAGGACCGCCGCATGGCAGTCGTGGGCCTCGCCCGCGCTCTCGAAGCCAGGCGACAGCAACTCAAAGAGCACCTACTGTCAAAGGACGAGAGTGCCCTGTTCCAGATCGCGAACCAGTTCGATCTGCGTCATCGGAAGGCTGACCAGATGGCCGACTATGGCGACGAGTACCTCGACTGGCTCTTTCATTGGTACCTCGCGACGATCGACCTGATTGATCGCATCCGGGCAAAGGGTGCGTAGTCAGGCGGTTTGCAGCGGTTGGCTATGGCCCAATCGACGGCGCGACGTTGGCTCTCTCCGTGGCGATCGAGTCGAGCCGACGCCGGACCCGCTCGACCGCCGAATCGTCGGCCGTTGCCGGCGGGCTGTCCAACGCGCTGGTAGGCGTTGGGGGTTCGGGCGTGGTCTCCTCGGAGCCGAGCGGTGCGTCGTCCGCGGATAGTTCCTCGTCGAGTTCGGCTTGCCGGCGGCGGAGACGGGCGAGGTCGTCGGCGTGCTCGAAGGGTTGGCCGAGACGGGCGCTGGCCCGATCGGCTTCGGCGGTGGCGGCCGTGGCGTCTTGGCGGGCGTCGGCGATCGTGTCGGGGATGCGTTGGATGTGGCGTTCGAGGCGTTGCACGATCTGGGCGGGTTCGGCGGTCTGCCAGTCGTCGGGCTTGTAGACGATCTCGATGTCGGCGGCGGGGATCGCGAGGCGGATTTCGTCGGCGATGATCGTGACGATCTGGGCGTGGATGTCCAGTCCGGCGAGCTGGCCGACCGGAAGCAGATCGCCTCGGGTGCCGACCGGTGTGGCGGCGAACTGGTCGCCGACGAGGTTCTTGAGGTGTGCCCCGGCTTCGGTGCGCTTCGTATGAACGGTGTTGTCGACGGTCATCTCGAACCGTTCGCCGCGCGTGTCGGTGATGTGTGGGAGGAGTGTTTCGAGTCGGTCGGCGTGTCGGGTGTGCGTGTCGGCCCGCTGGCGGTTGGCGTCGTGGCTGCGGCGCAGGCGGCGTTGGTCGTCGTCGTGAGCGCGTTCGAGGCGACTCAGGCGGGCTACGTCGGCGTCGACGCCGGCCTTCTCCATGATCCGAGGGTCGCCGGAGGAGAGCGCCTTGATCTCGGCGTAGGAAAGCGCTTGGTCGCCGATGTCGTCCACGTCGCGGTCGGGGAGGTCGCCGCGAGTGACTTGGGCGATGAACGCCGCTTTGCGCTCCAACGTCTGCCACATATAGGTGTCGAACGAGCCGGTCGTGACGTAGCGCAGGATCTGCACTTCGTCGTTCTGGTTGCCTTGCCGGACGATCCGCCCGTCACGTTGTTCGATGTCGGCGGGCCGCCACGGCGCGTCGAGATGGTGCATTGCGACGGCGCGGGTCTGGACGTTGGTGCCGACGCCCATCGTCTCGGTCGACCCGACGAGCACCGCGATAGTGCCGTCGCGGCATCCGGCGAACAGGCGCGCTTTGGCCTCGTCGGTCTTGGCTTCTTGCATGTAGCGGATCGACTGCTCGGGCACGCCGCGGCGGGCGAGTTGGGTGCGGAGTTCGTGGTAGGCGTTCCAGCCTTCCGACGCTGGGGTGGACACGTCGCAGAACGCGAGTTGTAGGGCGCCCGGTCGTTGGGCGGGTCTCCCGGCCGGGTCGAGGTAGGTGCGGGTGGCGGTGGCGTGGTGGATAGCCGCGATGCGCTGGGCGGCGACGGTGACCTTGCCGCCGTCGGGATCGGGGTCAGCACCGACGAGGCGCAGGTCGAGCGCCGCGCGGCGCCCGTCGCCGGTGATCTTGAGCATGTTGTCGTCCTCAGGCGGCACCTTGCGTTGACGGACGTCCTCGGCGCGTTGGGCGAGTTCGGCGACGAGTGCTTCGAGGGCGGGCGAGGCGGGCACGGTGACGACTTCGGGTTTGCCGCCGTTGATCGCGGGGACGGGCAGGTCGAGGTCGGCGGGGGTTCGCACGTCGGCGACCTGGCGCCACAACCGCAGCAGCTCGGGGACGTTCTGGAAACGGGCGAACCTCGTCTTCATCCGATACGAGGCACCGTCCGGGGCAAGCTCGAGCGCGGTAGTGGTGCGACCGAAGTTGCCGGCCCATCCGTCGAACACGTCGAGCGAGAGCTGTTCGAGCAGGTCGGGTTGCAGGTAGGACTGCATGACCCACAGCTCGGAGATGCTGTTCGCGACCGGCGTGGCGGTGGCGAAGACGCGGGTGCGTTCGCCGTGGCTTCGGCGCAGCACCCACAGCTTGGCGTCGAGGTCTTGCGCGCGCTGGCTACCTTCGTTGGAGGCACCGTCGATCGAGGTGACGACCCGCTTGTTCTTGTAGGCGTGCGCTTCATCGCAGAACACGAAGTCGATGCCGCACTCCTCGAACCGCACCCCGTCGTCCTTGGTGGTTTCGCTGAGCAGCCGCTTGTAGGTCTCCTCCAACTGTGCGATTCGGGCTTCCAGCCGCTTGACCGACAGGCCCTTGCCGTCCTTGGACGCGGCGAGCGCAGCGCGCATCGAGGCGAGTTGCTCGCCGAGGTAGTCGCCGAGCAGATCGGGGCCGACCGGGAGGCGGGCGAAGCCGGACTGGGTGAACACGATGCCGTCCCAGTCGCCGGTGGCGCAGCGGGCGACGAACTCCTTGCGACGTTCTTTGGACAGCCGGTCCTTGTCGGCGACGAGAATCCGGGCGGTCGGGTAGAGCTGGAGCCACTCTCGGGAGAACTGGTCGAGCATGTGGTTCGGCACGACCACGGCGGGCTTGTTGACCGACCCGAGCCGGCGCAGCTCCATCGCCGCGATCACCATCGTCGCGGTCTTGCCGGCACCGACCGCGTGGGCGAGGATCGCCCGGCCGTCCTGCACAATGCGGGCGACCGCATCGCGCTGATGCTGGCGTGGGGTGAAGGTGTCGGCCAGGCCCGGCAGCGTGAGGTACGACCCGTCGTAGGTCGGCAGCCGGGTCGAGCAGAACAGCTCGTTGTACCGGAGCGCGAGTCGCTCGGCCCGGCGGGTTTCTTCCCACACCCACGCCGAGAACCGATCCGACAGGGCGTCCTGCTTGGCCCGCGCGGCGAGCGTCTCGGGGTCGTTGCGGACCCGCCCGCCGCCTTCGAGGGTGTCCCACACAGTGTGCAGCCGTTGGTTGAGGGCGCTGTTCAGCAACGCCACCGCGTCGGCGCGTTCGGTGCCCCACTCCGACGACAGCGACACCGACCGGCGCGACCCATCGACCAGCTTGGCAGTCCACTGGCCGATCTTGGGGAGGTGCTCGACTTCGACACCGGCGTCGAGCACGTCGGCGCAGAACCGCTCGATGTCGCTGGCCGGTATCCACGGAGCGCCAGGCCGTGCTCTGATCTCGCCGGGTTCGAGCTGGGGTGGCATCACGGCCGTGAGCGCGTCGACGTTGCCCTGCCACTTCGCCGGGTCATCGACCGCGGCGCGTTCGGCGTCGGCGAGCTTGTGGCGGATATTGCCCGACAGGTACTGCGCGGCCGGGACCAACGCGCCAGTCGCAGGGTCATCGAACACGAGCGTGCCGAGCTGCGCCCGCGCCTCGGCGGCGGCGACACCGAGCAGCTCGCCGACGCGCTCGATCGTGACCTTTCCGGTTTCGTCGAGACATACCGCGATCGCTTCGGCTGGGGTGTCGACGCCGAGTCGTGGCGGTGTCGGTGAGATCACCCGCTCGGTGAAGATCGCGGCCTTGTCGGCCTTCTGCGTCTCGTCGTCGAAGTCCTCCAACGCCGCGAGTAGGGGCCAGTCCGGGTCGTCGCGGAACCCGCCCATCCGTGGTCGGATTCGGCGCATCACCTCGGCGCCGCTGTCGGGATCGAACCGTCCGGTGCGCGCCGTTGAGAACCGGTTGAGCGGCCCGTAGAGTCGCTTGTACCGGTCGTACCGCTCGCCGAGCGTGCGCTGCGCGTCGGCCAACTCGCTGTCGCTGCCACCGTCGACCTGCACCGCGAGCACGGCGCGTGTGGCGTCGCGTAGCTCGACCAGCCGAGCCAACTCTCCGGCGTCTTTGCGGAAGCGGGGCGTGTACGCCTCGATCTCGCCGGAGCGGTATCGGCCGATCCGGCCGCCGGGCGCGGTGACGAAGCTGCCCTCCTGCGCCCACGCCAGCTCGAACCCCGACGGCGACACCACCGGTACCGGCGCGGCGGTCGGCGTCGCGGTGGGTGCTTCGGTGAACACCGCGCCCCGCGCCTGTGCGTCGGCGACGATCGACGCCACCGCCGCGGCGAGCTGTGCGTCGAGGTCTCCGGTCGGGCGGACCATCAGCTCGCCGTCCCGATACACGCCGCGGCCGGCGTACGGCTCGCCGAGCACCATCGCGGGGTTGGCGGCGAAGAACTCGTTGATCGGGACCGGCTCGCCATCGCCTGCTTCGACACCGAGCGCGGCGGCGTCCACCGTGGTCGTCCACGCTGGCCAGGCCGGTTCCGCGTCGGGTTCGCGGCGGCGCAGCACCACGAGGTCCATGACAACCTCGGTGCCGGCCGCGGCGGCGAACGTGCCGGTCGGGAACCGCACCGCCGCCACCAGGTCGGCCAGCCCGGCCATCTCCCGGCGCGCCGCGGGGTTGCGCGCGTCGAGCGTGTATCGCGACGTCAGCGCGGCGACCATCCCGCCCGGCCGCACGAGGTGCAGGCTCTTGACCAGGAAGTGGTTGTGCAGCGAGTGCTTGCCGCGGTTGTGGACCGGATCGTGCAGCTTGACCTTCGCGAACGGCACGTTCCCGATCGCCAGATCGAACGACCCATCCGGCGCTCGGTAATCCTCGAACCCGCCCGCGTGCACGGTCGCCCGCGCCCGGTAGAGCTGCGCGGCGATCGCCGCCGTCGTGAGGTCCAACTCGACACCCACCATGCGAGCGCTCTCGGGCGCGAACCCGATGAAGTTCCCCGCACCACAGCCCGGCTCCAACACCCGCCCGCCGCGGAACCCCAAGTCGGCGACCAGCCCCCACATCCCGGTGACGACCGACGCGTCCGTGTAGTGCGCGTTCAACACCGTGCGCCGCGCCGCCGCCCACGCTCGTTCACCGTCGAGCAACTCCCGCAACCGCTCACGCTCGACGGCGTGACGCGGGCTCTCGTCGTCGAAGATGTGCGGGATCGCACCCCACCCGGCCCACCGAGCCAACACCGTCTGCTCGTCCGGTGTCGCCCACCGCTGCTCCCGCCGACACGACGCGAGCACCCCCAACGCCGCGAGGTTCGCTTCCAGCTTGGCCGTCACACCGGCCGGCGCGAGGTCGGCCTGGCCGCTCGGTCGGAACGCCACGGCCGGAGCGACAGGAGCGACCGGCGGGGCCGAAGCGGTCAGGTCGACCGCCCCGGCCCCGAGGTCGAGGTTGAACTGAAGGTCGAGGTCTAGGAGGCTTGGCTGCTGGTGTCGGCCAACGCCTGGTCGATCATCGCCAGGCGCAGGTAGTACGACGCCACCGCCGGGTCGTCGTCGATCGTCAAGTCCTCGTCCTCGTCGCTCTCCGGCGTCGTCAGATGCTGGTCGGCCAGCACCATCTCCTCCGCGGTCGCCTGTGCCTGGTAGCTGCGGAGCCGGTAGTCCTCCAGGGTCTCGCCCGGCCGCTGGCTGCCCAGGAGCTGGTCGCGCAGCTCGGTGATCTGACTCTGGACTTGCTCGCCGATCTCCGTGAAGAACGCCTTCGGATCGCTGATCGCCGCGTGCTCGGTCGGTCGGGCGATCCGGTGCTGGTTCTGGAGCAGTTGCCCGTAGTGGTTCATGAGGGGCCTCCTCACGTGCGTGCGCCTGTGCGCTGCCTGTGGGGAGCACCAGGTCGAACAGCGAGAGTTGCTGACCCTCGGCGTCCAGGCGGGCGCTCCGATCGCCATCCACAACCTACCCCGAGACGCGGACGCGACGGCGGCATTGCCGACGGCCGGTCACAACCCGAGGCCCACCGGCTCGACCCCACGCCCCGAATGCGCCAACGCCCGGCGTGCCTCAGCCACACGATCACGCACCCACAGCTCAGCGCCGGTCAGGTTGTGATGCATCGGCTCCCAGCCGTCAGAGCGCAGCTTGTCCGCCAACTCAGGCCGGGGACCGTTCACGAAGTGCGTGACGTTGTAGCGCCGCGGGTCGTACAGCACCGCCGGGCCAAGCTGCCCGATCTCCTCGGCGACCCACCCTTTGGGCAGCGAAGCGTAAACCGCGGCCGAGTAGCGCGGCACCGCGACCGGCGGCGATGCCGGGTCGAGCTTCATGGTGTTCATGACTCACCTCCAGCGGAGTCGGTCGAGACCGCGAGCGCCGTAGCTGTCCGGTCGCGTAGGCGGCGGTCACGGAAGTACGGGCGGGTGCGGATGTGCGCGGGCGGCAACGTGCCGTGCAACAACAAGGCGTCACCGGGGCGCATCTGGCGCAGCGCATGGGCCGGGGCCAACGCGAGGCGCGTGCCGGACAACTGCACCGACCGGCGTGTCCCCTCCGATGCAGAGGTGGAACGGCTCTCGACCTCGGTGTCACCGAGCACCGCGGCGACGTACTTCAACGACGCCGGGTCGGACAGCCCGGCGTAGAACACCTTCGACAGATGGTTCGTGAGGATCGTGTCGGCCTGCTTGCCGTAGGCCGCTTCGAGTTGGGCGACGGACTGCCAGATCGTCACCAACAGCACCCCGAGGCCCGCCAGCGTCGAGGCATACTCCGGCAACGCCCGTAGCGGCGTGTTGCCGGCTTCGTCGACCACGATCAACAACGGCGGATCGAGCGGCCGCCCGGTCGCCGCGACATGCCGGTACACCTGCGCGACAAGATCATTGAGCAGCCCGCCGAACGCCGGGGCCAGCCGCTTCTGGTCTTCGATCGGCGCCGACAGGTACACCGTGTTCGCACCCGTCAACAGCCATCCGAGATCGACGCTGCGGCCCCGCGACGATGCCGCCACCATCGGGTCCGACCACGGCCACACCAACGTCTGAGTCGTCGCGTACACCGACGAACGGGTCCGATCCTCCAACTCCCAGATCGCCAACAACCCGCGCGACACGTCGATCGCCCCGGCCACCACATCGGCGTCGGGTGAGTCCAACAGCATGTCGATTCCGATTCGCACCTCGCCCGGCCCCAGTTCGCCCGGCCGGTCTTGCGACAGCACCCACTCGCACACAGCGCCCATGTCCCGGCCGGTGTGGTGGGCCACGAACAACAGCCCCGATAGCAGGATCTCGGCTTGCGCCAGCCAGAAGTCCAAGCCGCCCTCGACGCCACCGCGCGGAGCCGCGTCACACAGTGCCCGCGCGGCGCGCTGTGCCCCGGCGACGGTGCCGGCCTGATGCAGCGGCGACCAGCTCGCCGACACCGTGCCGACCGCGCCGGTCGGGTCGTACACGGCGACCTCACCCAACGAGGACCGCCACTCGCGGGTCACCCCCAACAGGTCCGACTTGACGCTCGACAGCACCGCCGGGCCGGTCCACTCCAGAATCCCGCCGATCGCCGCGGTCGTCTTGCCCGACCTGCTCGGCCCGACCAGCGCGATCGCCCCACGGTCACCACGCCTCACATCCCGTCGCCGACCGGTCGTAGCCCCCGGAACCGGCGGCGCCTCACTGGCCAGCAACCGACGCCCGCAGCGTCCAAGCACGAACCGCCCCGGCGTCGGTCCCCGAACGATCAGCGGCGCGAGATCACGCCGCGACGCGAACAACGCCCGGCCGTCCACACCCAACGGACGCCGCCGTACGGTGCCCACAGGCGAGCGTGACACGACCCGCCACACGACGACGGCCAGCCCAGCGATGATCGCCGCGGCGACGAACGTGCAGACCCAATACATCACCGGACCAGGCAGCAGGGCGGCGACCGGCGACGGCCACGCCGACGCCGGATCACGCCATGCCCCCGGCAGCCGGCCGACAACGGCCAACGCGTCGGCCAGCCGCGGCACGACCCCCGCACCGACCACCATCAGCGCCAAAGCGGCACCCGCCCACACCACCATCGCGACACCGAACGCGGCCCCGCCGACCACGAGCACCAACCACTCGAATCCCCCGAGACCATCGCGCTGCACATCGTCACTAGGCCGACGATCGCACCGCTACGTCGCGGACCCAACGGGGCGGGTCTTCCCCATCGACCGGAAGCTCCTCGTCATAGCTGTGACACCCGTGGCGTAGCGTCGCGGTCATGGGTACCGATCCGGCATGGGACGCGGCGGTGGAGCTGTACGGCTCGCTCCAGCGCGGGGACGCGTTGCCGCTGGTATCGAGCCCGGTGGCCCTCGATCCAAGCGAGACGGCGCGCGCCTACGTACCGGCGTGGGGGTGGCGGTTCCACGGCGTCGACGTCGCCTACACCGAGCACTGCTTCCTCGCGTTGGGCGGGTTGGCGATGTTCGGGTTGACCGCAGCGGCGACGGCGGCCGGGAACCGGCGGGCGCGTGCCGAGGCTGAACGGCTGGCAGCGCCACAGTGGCGACCGTTGGGCGAGTTGCCGATCCTTGCGACGGATCGGCGGCTGCTGGTGTTCCACGAGTCGGCCTGGGCGTCGGTCTGGTTGGCCGGAGTCCGTGAACTGGTGCCGTCGCCGGATGAGCGGCAGCTGGTGATGCACTTCGACGACGACCCTCCGTACGGGTTGTGCGGGCCGTGGGTGCCGTACCTGACCGTGGTGGTCTCCGCGCTGCTCGGCCTCACCGCGCCGCCGATCCCCGAGCCAACGCCCGCGCGCCTGGACGCGATGTGAGCGGCGCGACGCGGCCCGACCCCGATGGCGCTCCGTTGCTGGAGCTGGATCGAGAGCTGGCCCGGCTCGTCCAACGGTTCGGGGCAGCCAGCCACCTCGTTGGCGAGCAGGGTCTGCGACCGGACGGGATCGACGACGACACCCTCGCGTGGTGGGTAGCAGCGCACCGAGTGCTGTGGCGTCGACGCTTTGAGCTCGACACCGCCCCGCCCCGGCGACCGCCCGGAGTCGCGCCTGAAGCGCCGCTGCGACGGGAACGCCGCCGCGATCCGCGCCATTGAACCCCGGACCCGTCTACAGGCCGACCGCGGTTCTCAGGCTTGCTTCCGGTCGCAGATCAGGTGAGGTGGCTTGGGTGACTCGGCGGGCAAGGTCGTCGGGCCAGACGTTCCTGGCGAGTCGGTGGTGGTCGTTGAGGTCGCCGTGCTCGAGCGGTAGGAGTCGGACGGGGCGTTGGTGGGCGGCGAGCAGGGCGGGGAGTCGGCGGGCGGCGGTGTCGCCGGCGTGGTCGGGGTCGAAGGCGAGGATCAGGCGGCCGGGGATGCGCGACAGGATCGCGGCGGTGAGTGGGTTGTGGACGTAGCCGGCGCCGAGCACGGCGACCGCCGTGTAGCCCGCGGCGACGGCCGACAACGCGTCGATGGGGCCTTCGGTGACGATGATCTCGGGCTGGGTGCGGGCGACGGGTTGGAGCACGCCGACGCGCGGGTTGCGTGCGAGTCGGGCGGTGGGGTTGAGGAACCGGTCGCGTCCTTCGGGTGGGTGGAGCAGCCGGAGCTGGACGTAGATCAGCTCGTCGTCGTGGTGGATTGGAACGACCGCAGCGCCGCCCTCGGCGACGGCGAGGCCCCACGGTCGGCCTTGCCGCGGTCCGGTGTCGGCGCCGATGCGGTTGTGGTGCAGCACGTCGGCCGGGAGGCCGCGGGTGACGGTCAGCCAGTCGCGTATCTCGCGGCCTTCGGGTTCCCACAGTCGGCGGGCGCACTCGTCGGCGTACCGCTGGAGCCCCGCGGACGCCGGTACCGGTGCGGTGGGTTCGGGCGGTCGTCGGACCGGCCCGGCGGCGCGTGGTGTGACTGAGGCGTCGGCGGGGAGGTGGGTCTGGCCGACTCGGTCGGCGAGGTGATCGAAGGCGCCGCGGATGTCTGTGCGATGGACGCGGGCGATGAGGTCGAGGGCGCTGCCTCCGTCGCCGCAGGCGTGGCAGTGCCAGAGCTGGTCACCGTGGCGGTTGGTGGTGATCGTGACGGGTGGGGTGCGGCCGGTTTGCGGGTGGTCGGGGTTGGGGCAGGCCCATCTCGCGGCGTGGCCGGTGCCCCTTGACCCGCCGAGCAGTTCGTCGGCGAGGGCGGGGAGGTCGACGGCGTTGAGCAGCGCGTAGCGGTCGTACATGGCTCATGCCGCCCGGCCGTTCATCGGCTCGGCCGGCTCGGGGAGCCAAGGCACCGTCACCGCGGCCTCGTCGTCGGCCGGCTCGTCGGCGACGATCGGGCGGTTGTGCATCCGGGTGTCGGTTGTAGGAACTTCCTGGAATCGCGAACGGTCCGGAGTTCCAACGTGGGCATGCGGGTCAGTCGCCGTGCCGGTTGACCGACTTGGCCTGAACCTTGACAACTGGTCGGGATTCCTGAAGGGTTGCCGGGTATCGAGGTGATTCGCTCGACCGGCTGAACAGGAGGAGACGCTATGGCGTTGGCTGTGGTCCGCTCCTTGGACGCCCCGAAGGCGCTTGTCGCGCCTGGTGAGGTTGAGGATTTCGAGCAGGAACTGGTCGATCAGTATCTGCTTGCGACGGTGGGTGCAGGTTCGGGTGACTCGACGGTGGTGGAGGACCGAGGTGCGATCTTCGAGTTCATCCGGTTCCTGGGGCGACCGGTGTGGACGGCGCAGCCGGCCGACGCTGATCGGTTCTTGGTGCATCAGCGTAAGGAGTTGCATCGGGCCCGGTTGACGGTGCAGCACAAGGCGTGGTCGTTGGCTCGGTTCTACTCGTTCCTCGTCGCCCGCTACTCCGGTGACATCGAACGCTTGACCGGGCATGTGGTGATTCAGATCATCGACGAGTTCAACCGGCCGACCAAAGCCGACTACAGCAACGTGCGGGTACCGCCGTCGATTGAGGAGATCGATGTGTTGTTCGCGGCGTGGCGCGAGTGGCTGCCGGAGGCACGCAAGTTTCTGCCGGCGACACGGGATTACATGGCGGCGTCGTTGTGGCGGCGGTGCGGGTTGCGGATCCAGGAGACCTACATGCTCGACATCCGTGACTGGCGACGTGATTTGGGCGAGTTCGGCAAGATCCATGTCCGGTTCGGCAAAGGCAGCCGAGGCCGCGGACCCAAGAGTCGACTGGTGCCGGCGATCAACGGCGCGGCGGATCTGATGGATTGGTGGTTGGGCGACATTCGCCACCAGTTCGACGACGCCTATGAGGACCCGAACGCTCCGATGTTCCCGAGCGAACGGCGAGACAAGCTGACCGGTGCGTGCAGCCGGATCGGTGACCAGGCCCTGCGCGACGGTCTTGCCGCAGCGGTTGGTCGTTGGTTGCCGGCGTGGTCCGACGGACGGTTGACGCCGCACACGCTGCGCCACTTCTGCGCGTCGTCGCTCTACCAGCGCGGCGTCGACCTCAAAGCAATCCAGGAACTGCTCGGCCACGAGTGGTTGTCGACCACGACCCGCTACATCCATGTGCACGGCGATCACATCGAACGCGCCTGGACCGAAGCGAACCAGCGGATCGCCGACCGCCTCGACCCGAACCGGGACAACGAACAGGAGTGAACTGATGCGTTGGAATCTGAGACTGACCGCTGCCGAACAGGGCATCTGGAAATCGACCGAGATGCGACGCCGGCTCGCGGACGCCGGCTTGGAGATCTCGGCCGGGAAGATGTCGTCGTTGTGGGCGGGGACACCGACCACGATCCGGCTCGAGGACCTCGACGTGATCTGCTCGGTCCTCGATTGCGACCCGGACCAGTTGTTGATCCGCGAGCCGGACAAGGTCGAGGCCCGCAAACCGCGCAAGAAGCGCGCCGCTGGTGCGACGGTCACGCCGAGGTTGGGGAAGAACCGAACGCTGCCGCCGGGGTGAGCTGGCAGAGCTTCTGCGCCACATGCGGCGAGTGGCCCGTTGCGTTCACCACGGTGAAGTTCTGCTTCGGGTGTTGGCCCGGCGGATCCGCCGTTCCGCCACCTTGTCTCGAGTGCGGATCGACGACGGACTACTTCACCAACGGGCTGTGCGGTCGCTGCCACCGGATGGGCCATGTCACGATCGACACCTGTCCGGACTGCTTCGCGTGGGGTGCGTCCAAGCATCGAGCCTGGCGATGCACCGCGTGCAACGGCTGGCGAGAAAAGCGCAAGCTCGGAGTCTGCTCGTGCTGCAGCCGCGAAGTCCCCATCAACATCTACGGCGCCTGCCGGCTCTGCACCAAGCAACGCACCCGGGTCCTGGCGACGAAGCCGCCGTTGCCGCTCCCCGATCTGATCGACGCGAACCGGAACGGACAACAGCTGTGGTTCGCCGATATGGGCAAAGCCGCCTCGGCGCGACGCCCGAAGTCGCCGCCACCACCGGTCGCGGTCGGGACTCTCGCCCGGTTCCCGGTCACGCACCTGCAATTGCCGCTGTTCCGTTTCGAACGTGACCTCAGCGTCGCCCGCCGGGTCGGTCACCTCGGCCCACGCGACGCGAACCTGGCGTTGCTGTTGGATCAACACGTCGACGAGTTCGGCCGAGCTCACGGCTGGGACCGCCGCAAGATCGTCACCGTCCAACACGGCGTGCACATCCTGCTCGGCCAGCAAGAAACGATCGGCGCACCAATTCGCTGCAGCGACATCGACGCGATCGCCAAACTCAAGGTGTCGACCGTCGCGCTGACCGACGCCCTCGACGCCGCAGGCATGCTCGACGACGACCGACCACCATCGATCGTTGGCTGGTTCGACACCAAGATCAACGGCCTGCCCGAAACCATCGCCGCCGAACTCGGCGTGTGGTTCGACGTCATGCGCCACGGCAGCACCACCCCGCCTCGCAGCAAGCCGCGCAGCGATCTCACCATTGGTCAACAGCTCCGATCGGCGATGCCCGCCGTCGAAACCTGGGCCACCACGCACACCTCGCTGCGCGAGGTCACCCGCGACGACATCTACACCGCGCTGCCGGCGAGCGGATGGCAGCGCACCCACATGCTCCAAGGACTCCGCTCGATCTTCCGGACCCTCAAGGGCCGCAAGGTCGTGTTCACCAACCCCACCACCCACATCCGCCAACCCCACACCAACCACCCGATCCCCGCCCCCGTTGGTCTCGCCACCATCCGCAACCTGCTCGACTCGCCGAACACCGCCCGGGCACTCACCGCAGCGCTGCTCTGCTACCACGCCATCCGCGTCAAGGACCTGCGCCACATCGGACTCACCGACATCTACGACCGGCGCCTCCACCTCGGCGACCAGACCATCGTGCTGGCCGACGCCGTCATCGAACGCCTCGACACCTACCTCTTCCACCGGCACTACACCTGGCCGAACACCGCCAACGAGCACTTGTTCATCAACATCCGCAGCGCCCACCACACACGCCCGGTCGACAGCTCCTGGCACACCCGGTTGCTCGGCACACCCGCCCAACAGATCCGCCAAGACCGCATCCTCGACGAAGCGTTCGCGACCGGCGGCGACCTCCGACAGATCAGCGACCTGTTCGGCCTCTCCGTCGCCCAAGCCAACATCTACGCCAACCACGCACACCACGCCGCTCTCAGCGACCAAGCCGGGCACGACTGACCCACGACGCATCGGCCCGGACCAATACATCGGCGCAGGCCGATACAATCCGCCGGCATGAGCGCCACGATTCAACACGCTGCACCCATCGCGACCGCAGCGAAACTGTTCTGCGGGTTCAGCGACCCGACACGCCTCGCGATCATCACCACACTCGCCGACGGTGAACAACGCGTGAGCGACATCGTGACCGCGCTGAACGGCTCCCAGGGCAACATCTCCGGTCACCTCAAGTGCCTCAGAGAATGCGGACTCGTGACCGATCGGCGCGTCGGCCGCGAGGTCCACTACCGCATTGCCCACGACGAAGTCATCGACGTTGTCCGCTCGGCCGAACGACTCCTCGCAGTCACCGGCGAACACATCGATCTCTGCCCGAGCTACACCACCAACAACACGTGAGCAGCCGATGACCGTCAGCCGTTTCCACGTCGCCGGCATGGACTGCGCCGCCGAAGAACAACTCGTGCGCATGGCACTGTCCGACATCGACCAGATCAACCGCATCGACGTCGACCTCGAACAACGCGACGTGCTGATCGACCACACGACCGACACCGACACCATCGACACCGCACTCCAAACCCTCAACCTCGGCGCCGAGTTCGTCGACGACACCAGCGAGATCGGGCCCGCCCCCGACACCCGACGCGAACGCAACGCGCTGATCGTCGCGTTCGTGATCAACGCCGGCTTCTTCGTCGGCGAACTCACCGTCGGCCTGATCAGCCGCTCCATGGGACTCATCGCCGACGCACTCGACATGGGCGCCGACGCCAGCGTGTACGCGCTCAGCCTCGCCGCCGTCGGCACCGCCGCCGCACGCAAGAAACAACTCGCACGCACGAGCGGATACCTCCAGATCGGCCTCGCCGCGCTCGGCCTGGCCGAGGTCCTACGACGATTCTTCGCCGACAACGAACTCCCGGACCCGACCTCGATGATCGTCATGTCCGTGCTCGCGCTCGCCGGCAACATCATCACACTGCTCGTGCTGCATCGCGTCCGATCCGGCGAAGCACACCTACAAGCCAGCTGGATCTTCACCGCCAACGACATCAAGGTCAACGGACTCGTCATCGCCGCAGCGATCGGCGTCACACTCACCGACTCCGCAATCCCCGACCTCATCGCCGGCGCCGTGATCTTCGCCGTCGTCGCCAACGGCGCCCGACGCATCCTCAAGATCAGCCGATGAACCCGACCCGACGCCGCACCATGCTCGCCTGGATCGCAGCGCTCATCACGATCGACCTCACCACCAAGATCTGGGCCACCACCACACTCGACGACGAACCCACCACGCTCCCCGGACCCATCGACCTGCAACTCAGCTACAACAGCGGCACCGCATTCGGACTGTTCACCAACATCCCACCCCTGCTGATCACCGCCGCAACCCTCACGATCGCGCTCGCAATCCTCCGAGCCGCATGGAACAGCCGGACACCCACCGGGCCCGCCACGCTCATCATCGCCGGTGCGCTCGCGAACACCATCGATCGGCTCGAAGCCGGCTCCGTGGTCGACATGCTGCACACCGGCTGGTGGCCCACCTTCAACATCGCCGACATCTACATCACCACCGGCATCGCTTGGTGGGCAATCACCGCCACGACCGCCGACCATTCGATCTCGCCGACCATCGAAGCAACCAGCGCCACACAGCAACCCCAGACCTGACACGGCACACTCATCCGCTACGGTGACCCCCAGTTCACCAACCCCGGACCAGTCAGCCAGACCAGACCGACAAGCACCCCGGAGTTCGGCCCCTACGACCCCGGTCATGGCTTCATCCCCTGGTCTGTGTCGATGACGGGCAACTCGGAGGCCGCGAGGTGGTGGTGCACGACAGCGGTGCGTGCCCCGACCTTCCAGAGCGCCCGGCCGCGGGTGAGTTGCCCGACGATCTGGGTCTCGGGCTCGGTCAGCCCGAAGTGAGCGGCAGCCCCGGCGAGCTGGTCGGGGGCTTGGCGCAGAATGATCTTGCAGGCGGAGTCGGCCAGCAAACCGGCTGCGATCTTCGCCGTGGACGAACCGTCGTCGGCTTGGGCGGCGAGGTCCGACGGCCGGTGCGCGACACAGATGTTGGCGACTCCGTAGGTCCGGCCGAGCTTGTGGCAGGACTGGAGGTAGCCGGCGGTGTGGCGGTGGGCGAGCAGCGCCCACGCCTCGTCGAGCACCTGCACTCGTTGCGGACCGGGGCAGGCCATGAGCTGTTGCAGCCAGCCAGCCGCGGCGACCATCACCAGCGGGAGCGCGTCGGAGTCGAGCGGGATCGCGGACAGGTCGAGCACCATGCCCGGCCCGTTCCAGTCGAGCGGCACCGTCGAGGGGCCGTCGAAGATGCCGCGCAAGCTGCGTGACAGGAGCTTGTCGAGCGCGTACGACGCGGCCGCCAACTCGCCGGTCAGCTCGTCGCGGGAACGGTGGAGTCGGTCGGTCATGGTGTCGGGCGGGTCGAGCAGAAGCCGAGCGAGGTCGACCAGCGTCGACTCGCCGCGTGTCTGGGTGGCGAGGTGCTCGACGGCGGCGAACACGGCGGCGTCTTCGAGCTGGGTGAGGGAGCGTTCCAGCACGGTGGCGGCGAGCGCCCCGACCAGTTCGGCCCGGCGCAGCACCTGACGCTCCGGTGAATCGTGTTGCGCGGCGGGGCCGGGCGCGAGCGGGTTGACCCGGACGCTGCCGCCGGGCGTGAGCCGGATCACCGTCAAGCCGAGGTGCTCGGCGAGCAACCGGTACTCGCCTTTCGGGTCGACGATCGCGAACGTGCGCCCACCGTCGCCGACCCCGTAGATCGCGGCCATCCGCCACAGCCACGTCTTCACGACCGACGACTTGCCGTTGCCCGGCTCCCCGAGAATCCAGGTGTTGGGGTTGGTGACCAACCCGGCCGTGTACGCCTCGAACGGATCGAAGCAGAACGCGCTCGAACCCGCCAACAGGTCCGAGCCGATGTAGGGGCCGCGGTGCCCGAACGACGGCTGGACCGAGCACGGATACACCGACGCCACGTGGGCGGTCGTGCCGCGATGGAACGCGAGCCGCAACGATGGCCTCATGCCGCGAGCAGCGTCTTGGGAGCGAGGCCGAGCGGCAGCGCGGCAGCCCAAGCGACGTCTTGGCGGCCGTCGATGAGCCGCAGGTCGAGGCCGGACTCGCGAGCGAGCTGTTCGACGATCTCGGAGTGCTCGTCCAGCTCCTCCTCGCTCGACGCGGTGACCGTCACCAAACCGGCGTAGGCGACCTCGCTGAACCCGGCGACGAGTTCCTCCTCCCGATCCAGCAGCGCCTGTGTCGCCCGTCGATGGCGGGCATCCACACGGCGGCCCTGATCCTCTTTGGTGACCGCGTCGGACTCCAGCTTCACCAGATCACGCTCGATCCGCCGCCGCGACTGATGCGTCGGCACCGGCACCAGCACCACCGTGAACGAACGAGTGACACCAGCACCGGACAGGAACGGCTCCAGCCACGACGGCGGGACGGCGAGCCGCGGCCAACAGGCGATCCAGAACGTGCGATGCCACGCACCGTCGGTGCGGACCTGCCGCCACGACGACTCCACCACCAGCGGCCCCGCCGCGGTCGGGGCAATCCCGAGGCGCTCCGCGAGCCGCCCACGCCGCCGCCCGCTCGCCGGCGCGGTGAACGGGTCGATCCGGGTCCGCAACAGGTGACGCACCGCGTTCGCGTCGAGCGGGTCGCTGGCGGTCAGCCCCGCCGAGCGCAACCCGCGGCCGAGCGCGTCGAGCGCCGATCCGAGCGCACGACCCATCGCCTCGGCGTCACCGCCCGCCAGTTTCGTGCGCCGGGTCAGCCGGTCGCGGGCGACTGTGACCGACAACGCCACGTCGTGCGTGCTCGCGCTCCCCGCCGCGTCGGCCAGCAACTCGTCATAGGACGCGGCCGCGATCGGATGCGGCCCGGTCTCGTTGCGCTCGGTGAGCCAGGCAAGATGCTCACTCAGCCCGGACGGGCGGGCCAGGTCCGACCACGCCAGATGGGTCACCGCCCCGCGCTCGACGGCGAACTGCGACAACACGTCGCCCCACCCGGCGATCAACCGTTCCTGCTCGGCACGCGGCTCGACCACGAACTGCGGGCCGCTCACCATCACTAACCCGGTCAACGTGTGCCGCTGCCGATCGTTTACCGCGCCGACCCGCCGTCCACCGGCAGGCCCGGCCAACTCGACGACCTCCAACCCGGCCAGACACGGCGGCAACGGCGCCTTGACGCCTTCGGCGACGGGCCACAACGGCAGACGCGCGGACCAGCGCCGGCCGCGCCCGAGCACGGTCACGAGCCAGCCGACGCCGCGCGGCAACCATTCCCACAACGGATGACCGCCCACCCTCGCGAAGCACAGCCCCACCGCGACCAGCACCGGAGCCACCGCGAACGGCAACGCCAGCCCGGCCGTCACCGCGATCACGGCGGCGGTCAATCCGGCGCCGAGGAGCACGCACTGGATCACCCCCAACCCCAAGAACACCCCGGACGCGTCCAGCGGCTCCAGCCGGTAGGTCCGCGCATCCCGCTCGACACCCATCACCCATCGCCACCCGACTGGGGCGACCCACCCCCATCGCGACGGCGAGCAGACCGGCTCGCCGGCCGGTTGGGTGGCTGCTGCTTGCTCGGCGGTGATCCAGCGAAAGGCTGTCGCCCACCCGATCGGCTTCGCCCACCTGTGCGGGAGTCAGGCGCTCGGTCGGCGGTAGCGGTCATCGTCTCGGCTCCTGCGCGCGCGGCCCGCGTGGCCGTCTGCACCGTTGACCCGGCGACGGTTGCTGCCACGCCGGCCGGTCCCGCGGCGGCACTGGCCGGAGCCGTCTTGGTGGTCATTCGCGTAGCCGACGCCCCTCCCGCCGCGATCTGATGAGCACGGTGCCCGCTCAACATCCGTGCCGAGTAGCCGATCGACATCGCTTGCTGCCCGGCCCGCATCGGCCCCGAACGCACACCCTGGGCGATCAGCGCGGCCTCGGTCAGCGGCAACAGCTTGGCGACCAGCAACGGCGAGAACGCAGACACCCCGAACGCAGCGGTCGCCGCGAGCAAGATGCCGACCGCTTGGGTGACCGATCCGCCGGGGTCTTCCGCGACCACCTCTGGTTCGGGCAGCGAAGTGACCTCACCGCCCGACCCGGTACCGACCGCAGCCGCGGCAGCGACCGCCAGCGCAACCGCGATGACCAGCTTGGACACGATCAGCGCGCACAGCAGCTCGAGCAGTTTGCGACTCACACCGCGCAACGCCGGCCAGAGCTGCGCCGCGAACACCAGCGGCGACAACGCAACCACGATGTAGATCAGCGCCGCCCTGATCGACAGCTCGGCCACGAGGATGATCCCGGCAAGCACTGTGACCAACCCGAGCAGGAACACCACGAATGCGCTCGCCGGCCCACCGCCGAGATGCGAGAGGGACAACACCACCGCGGTGAAGTCCGACACGTCGTCCTGAAAGTTCGCCAGCACGGCTCGCGACAACGAGTCGGTGAGCGCGATCAACGCTTGCGTGACGGTGATGATCCCGACCATGCCGAGAACTGCCAACGGCAGGTCGAGCGCGATCCGGCGCAGCATCCCGCCCACGTCCCCGGCGAGCACACCCTGCGTGATCCCGGCGAGCACGAACCCCACCAGCAGCGTGGCGCCGATCACCACTGTCGTCGCGTAGGGGCCGGTGCCGGTGATGAACCAGTCGGCCTGCACGTTCGGGTCGGTCGCGTCCAAGAAGAAGTTGAACACCCCACCGACGACCCAGACGACCGCGTCGACCACCCATGCGACCAGCCCGCCGATGATCAACTCGAACCCCGCCGTTGCCACGCCGCCGATGAACCCGGTCACCTTGTCGATCGCCCACCCGACCGGGTTCGGGAACCCGAACCCCAACAACCCGGCCCCGTTCACGACCGGCCCCCGTCGCGCCGCTCGAAGCCGTCCAGCCCGGTGTCGAAACGATCCGATGGCCACGGTTCGTCCTTCGGCGACAGGATCGGCGTGGGGCCGAGCACGCTGCGAACGTCGTCGACCCGCCAATCGCCGTCGACCCACGCAAGGTCGACCGTCACGGTCATCCACTCCGATTGCGGCAACGCCACACCCGCAGCGGCGAGCACGGTCACCGTCCACACCGACACTCGCGCCGCGTCAGGCGTGTAGAACTCGACACGCGTCGCCAATGGATGCACCAACCACCACACCCGCCCCGTCGACTGCGCCAACCCGTCCCGAGCTAGCCCGACCTCGCTGACCACCGCCGCGGTCAGGCGCCCAGTAGCGGCCGGGGTCGCCAGCACGGCGACCGCCTCGCCGATCTCGTCGTCGGAGAAGTAGAGCCACCGCTGCGACGCCGCTGTGTAGGCGACCGCGGCGGCCACCGCGCCCTCACGGTTCCCGGCGAACCCGACCGGCATCCCCGCCGACTCGGCCACCGGCCCCACCTCACCCGCACCGACCGGCGGGATCGAAGCAGCCACGGTCGTGGACGGCCCCGGCCGGTCAGGCTCGGCAGTCGACGGCGCGGTGACCGAGCAACGCACCAACGTCGCCCCCACACCGAGCACCACAGCGGCGAGCGCGAGGACCGCCTTCCAACGGCCGCTCACGACGACGCCGCGTCGAACAGCATGTTGACGACCGTGGGCGCCAGGCCCGCGAGGATCGCCCCGATCACGCCGCCCATCGCCAGCGACTTGCCGCGGCTCGCCGCCCCGTAGCTGCCGCCCTCACGCGCCAGCCCGTACATCGCCGCGCCGACCAGCAACGCCGCTAGCGACCCCCACAAGGCGATCATCTGCGACCAGTTGAGGAGCTTCTGAATCAGCTCTGCACCCGGCAGACCTTCAGAGGTCGGCTCCACCGACACGTCCGCGAGCAATCCCATCAACGCCGTCATCGACCGACCTCCTCGGCAGGGTTCGTGTTCACGGCGTCTCTAGGCCCACACCACCCGCCGCGCGTCTCACCCGCCCCGCGCTCAGATCACCGACGCCCCCGCGCGGCCTAGCCACACATGCGCCGAAAGCACCACCTCATCGCCGCCACAGCCGCCGCGGTAGCGATGTTGCTCGGCGGCACGCTCATGATCCCGCTACTCGCCGTCAGCGGCGGCACCGACGGGATGCCCGAATGCCCGTTCTCACCCGCCCCCGCGGGAGCTGCCGCACCGGACGGAACCCCGACCATCCTCGGCCCCTCCACGCTCACCGTCGCCCAACTCGTCGACTGGTGGGATACCCGACGCGGCACCCAACCCGCCCGGCTGACGATCGGAGTCCACGACGCGATCGCGCTCTACATCGCCGAAGCAACCGCCGAAGGCGTGCGCGGCGACCTCATGCTCGCCCAATCCATCGTCGAAACCGGCTGGTTCACCAACACCGACACCGCGATCAACAACTTCGCCGGCATCGGCCACTACGACGACCGATCCTCCGGCTACGCCTACCCCGACGCCCGCACCGGCATCCGCGCCCAAGTCCAACTCCTCAAGAAGTTCGCCGCCGGCAACGACACCGAACTCGTCAACCCCGACCTCGGCGTGCGAGCAGGCCGCCACGCCACCACCTGGGGCGGCCTCGCGGGCACCTGGGCCACGGCCACCAACTACTACGACGTAATCGCCGACGTGTACCGCGGAATGCTCACCCACGCCGACCTCGACGCCACCGCCATCGCCCCCGCACCAGGACGCTGCGACAGCCAGTCAGGTCAAGTCGTCTACGCCGGCCAGTACGCCCTCCCGCTCGCCCGCGAGTGGTACGACACCTACCTCCACTGGTTCACCAGTCCACACCACACCTACCCAGCCATCGACCTGATGGTCCCCGAAGGCACCCCCATCTACTCGGTGTCGAGCGGCACCGTGTTCAACGCCCCGATCGGCACCGCCACCTGCGGCCCCGGCGTCTCTATCCAAGGCGACGACGGCGTGCGCTACATCTACTGCCACGGCCTCGACGGCGGACCACTCGTCCGAACCGGCGACCGCGTCACCGCCGGACAACACATCATGAACTCCGGTAACACCGGCCGTTCCAGCGGACCCCACCTCCACTTCGAGATACGCGTCACCGGAGAACAACGCTGCCCACAGCAGTTCCTCGTCGGCATCGCCACCGGACAGCCAGTCCACCCACAGGCACTCCCAGCGTCGGGCTGCTGGTTTTGACTGTTCACATCTCGGTTTGGAGGTAGCGATCGTGAATGCGACGAGCCGACTCGGGCAGTCTGCCGAGGTGCTCATCCGCGACGGCTCCGGCTCGCCGGTACACGCCGAGTCGATGTGGTCCCAGCCATCGGGCGAGGTGATAGTGCTCCAGCCGGCTGAGGGCCTTCACGAATGGCGAGTTGCGGCCGAGCGGACGGTCGTCTCTGAAACGCAAGCCAAGCTCGCGAGCCAGAATCGCGCCGTCGACCTCCAGCCCGCTATCGCTGCGAGCGAGCAGCACAATCCTTCGGAGGAACAACACAGCGGAGGCACCGACAAGTGGCGTGTAGACCAACTCGACATAGGGATGGTCGAGGGGGAAGCCTCGCTGTCCGGGGGGCGGTTCCAGCCAGATCACCTGCAAGGTGGTGATCGAGTCGTCAGCGGCGAGTTCGTCGCGGGAAGTCACGAGCTACTGGCTCCGAAGCGCCGTGGCAGGTGTGATCCGGCTCGCTCGCCAGGCGGGTTGCAGGCCGGCGACCAGCCCGGCGACGAGGCCAACGGCGGGGGCGGGCAGGGTGTAGAGCGGGTCGAGTGTGGTGGTCCAGTCTCGGCTCGCGGCAACGGCGACGACGGTGAGGACTCCGAGGCTGGTTCCCAAGACGCCGCCGAGGGCGCCGAGGGTGGCGGATTCGGTGAGGAACTGGGTGGCGATGTGGTGGCGGCGGGCGCCGAGCGCGCGGCGTACGCCGATCTCGTTACGGCGTTCCATGACGGCGACGAGGGTGGTGTTGGCGATGCCGATCATGCCGACCAGGAGTGCGAGTCCGGCGAGGCCGTAGAGCAGGGTGGTGACGTCGCCTTCGATCTGTTCGCGGAGTTGCCGGGGGTCGGGCGGCACAAGGGGTTGGAGGCGGTCGGGGTTGTCGGGGCGGAGGGCGTCGGCGGCCTGGCTGCCGATCAGGTCGGCGGCGCCGGCGTCGACATCGACGAGCACGAGGTAGGAGGTTTGCTCGCTGGTCGGCAGGTGTGTCGTGGCGGTTCCGGCGGGTACGATCACCGCGGAGAGGAGTCCGTGGTTGCGGGCCACGGTGTTGATGATGCCGACGACGGTGTAGCCGGTGTTGTGGATGAACACGGCGGGCTGGTTGTCGATGCGGGTGATGCCGAGCCGGTCGGCGGCTTGTCGGCCGAGCACGGCGACTGGTTCGGCGTGTTCGTCGTGCCAGGCGTCGAAGATCACGCCGTTGGACAGCTCAGGTCGGGCGGCCCGGAGGGCGTCGGGGTCGGCGGCGATGACGGGGATGTCGGACGGCTGTGGCGCGGTGGGGGTGGCGATGGGGCGGGCGTCGAGGGTGTCGTTGTCGATCGTCCACCATCGGCCTGCGTGGTTGACGCCGTTGAGGCGGGTGAGCCGGCCGGTGGTGTCGGTGGGGAAGGGGTTGGTGCCGTCGGGGTCGTTGTCGATGACGGTGACTTCGGTGGCTTTGAGGGCGTCGAAGCTGGAGCCGACCTGGGCCTGGGCGGTGGTAGCGAGGCCGGTCGTGGCCACGAACGCGGCGACCCCGGCGACGGTGCCGAGCGCGGTCAGGAGGGACCGGCCGGGTCGGCGGGTGATCGCTGCGGTTGCCTCTCCGACGAGGTCGCGGATGGAGAGCCGTGAGCGGAGGTGTCGCGGCCGGCGCTTCATAGGCGCGCCTCGATCGCGCCTGCGATGCCGCCGGTGACGATGCCGTCGCTGATCTCGACCAGGCGGCGGGTGCGGGCGGCGACGGCGGGGTCGTGGGTGATGACGACGATCGTGAGACCCTCGGCAGAGAGCTCGTCGAGTAGATCGAGAACCTGGCCGCCCGAGCGGGTGTCCAGGTTGCCGGTGGGCTCGTCGCAGAGCACAACTGCCGGCCGGCGCACCAGGGCTCGGGCGACAGCGACCCGTTGGCGTTCTCCACCGGACATCTCGGTGGGAGTCGCCCACATGCGTTCGGCCAGACCTACCCGTTCCAGCACCTCGACCGCCTGTCGGCGCCGTTGGCGGCGACCGATGCGTTGGTAGAGCAGCCCGGTCTCGACGTTCTCGACCGCCGAGCGGTAGGCGACGAGGTGGAAGCTCTGGAACACGAACCCGATCTCGTGGGCGCGCACGTCGCAACGCTGTGCCTCCGACAGCGCTGCTGTCGGTTGACCGTTGAGCAGGTACTCGCCGGTCGTGGGTTCGTCGAGCAGGCCGAGGATGTTCAACAGGGTCGACTTGCCCGACCCTGATGGCCCCATGATCGCCAGGTACTCGCCGCGGTCGATTCGCAGATCGCAACCGGTCAGTGCCGTGACCGGGCGGGCACCCGCATACGTCTTCGTCACCGCCGACATCTCCACCACCGACACGGCGTTAACCAGCTCGCCGACCTCGTCGTTGGTGTGTTCGGGGTTCATCGGCCGATCACGACCTGATCGCCCGCCGCCAACGCGTCGGGCGTGATTGGCGTGACCTCGACGAACCCGTCCGCCGACAGGCCAGTCGTCACCGGCACCGTCTCGACGGTGCGGTCGGGGCGTTCGACTTGGACGCGGGTCTGGCCATCCACGGCGGACGACACGGCCGCGGATGGCACGACAAGGACTTCGGCTTTGGTGGTTGCCGAGGTGAACGTGGCCCGCAGGTTCAACCCCGACCATCGCTCGGGCAGCTCTGCGTCGATCACCGCGAGGTAGGCCGGAAGCCCCGAAGTCGGTGATGTTTCCAACTCGTCGCCGATCGACCGCACCACACCCTGCACGGTCTCACCGGTCGCCTCGTACAGCAGCTCGACGGGCATCTGTTCCTGCACCAGCCCGGCGTTGGCCTGGGGGATCGAAACGTGCGCCTCCAACACCGGCGACGCCAGCACTACCAGCGGTCCTGACCCGGCCCCGAACCCGTCGCCACCGGCCGGCTGGCCGACGACCGCGCCGACCGCGTCGACGCGTGCCGGTAGCTCGGGCACGAACACCATCTCACCGAACGGCACCACCGGCCCCGACACCGCCTCGAGGTCAGCCAGTGCCTGACGGGTGCGATCGACCGCACGGCGTTGCTGCTCGACCATCAATGCTTCGACCGAGCTGTCCGGTGCCGCGGTCGCCTCGGCGAGCATCGCCTTGGCGGTCGTCAACGCCGAGGCGGCGGCAGCGATCGCGTCGTCGGCTTGTCGCGTCGCCTCGGTGACCAGCCGAGGATGGTCTGCCACCGCCGTGTCGTAGGCGCGCTGGGCGTCATTGACGGCCGCCTGCGCGGCAGCGATCTCGCCGGATGACGCCTCCGGGCTCGCGGCCAGCGCGTCTCGCGTCACCGTCGCAGCGTGCAATGCCCATGACGCCGACGCGACCGCGTCGTCGGCCTGGCGCGTGGCGTGCTCGATCAGACCCGGCCGGTCCCGCACCGCCGCGTCGTGGACCCGTTGAGCGTCAGCCACCGCGGACTGGGCAGCGGTGACCCCACCGCCCGATGGCGGGCGACCGGCCGCCGCGGCCGACAACTCGGACACCGCCAACGCATCCTCGGCATCAGCAACCGCGCTCGCCGCCGCGGCAAGGTCCGCCACCTCGGTCACCGAGCTTCGCACCACCGAGTAGCCAGCATCGGCGTAGAAACGCTCCACGCACGCCTTGGTCGCCTCGTCGTACACACCGCTCTCACCGGCCTCACAACCCACCGCCACCAACCCGGCCTGCAACTGAGCGACATCGGCACCAGCCATGCCCGGCCGCAACGGGCGGAACGCCGGGGTCGAACCGGCGAACACGAACACCGGACGCCCCGCCACCTCGACCACGCGCACCCCGGCGGCAACCTCGTCACCACGGCCGACGAACACACCTGTGACGATCCCCGACCCGGCCCCACCCTGGGCGTCCAAGGTCGGCCCCGACACCGCCACCGACGTCGCCGACGCCACATCGGCGCGCGTGATCACAGTCGACGACAACACCCGCCACTCCACCGGCGCGGTCACCAACGACGCGACAGGTGGCGCGGCACGGGCAGCGGCCTGCTCCGACGACTGGACCCGCGAACCCACCAGCCAGGCACCGACCGCGATCCCGACCACCGCCACCAAGCCAACACCTGCGAGCACCCGCCTGCTCCGCACCCCTGTCATCGTCACCCTGCCGCCTCGGGCGCTGCGCCGCTGGCGAGGGCGGCGTCGAACAGGCCGCGGAACTCCTCGACGCGATCGTCCACGACCTCACGCCACGTCGCCTGGTAGGGGACGACGCACGAGACGTGGGCCATCGCGATAGGGATCTCCTCGGCCAGCATCTTGCGCGCGTCGTCGCGTGTGATCCACTGGCTGTGGCGGTTCCAGAACTCGTCGGCGACGCGGTCGGGGTGGTCGTACTGGAACCCGGCCGCGGCCATGCACCCACGCCACTCCGCCACGGCTGCGACCACCCGGTCGTCAGCAGCAAGGGCGTCGCGGAACTGACCCACCGCAACGGTCCACGCGTCTCCTTCGCCAACAAGTACGTCCGCGGTGACGCAAGCGTGCTCCGCGGCGAACCAGGCGTTGCGTTGTCCCTCGCTGAGCGACGCCCGATGGTCCCAGTTCGCGTCGAACGGCGGGGTCGGGAACAAGTCGAGCGCGTACGCTGCCGCTCCGAATCCGTACTGTGCTGCGTACTCCTCGGCCGACAGGGTGAACTGCGGATGGTTTGCTTCCGGCCATTCGTCGGTGCGGTCCTCGACGTACTGGAACCCGGCATCGGCCATGCAGCGGGCGATCTCCTCCTGGGGAGTGTTGGCAGAACGCAGGAGCGCTCGCTCCTCCGCAGTCGGAACGCCCACCATGCTGTGCAGACGGGCCAAGAACAGCGAGTCCGCCCCTGATGCCGCCGTGTCCGCGGCGGTCGTCTCCGATGGCGGCGGAAACTGGTCCGAGGGCGCCGTGACTGAATCGTTGTCCGGGGCGTCTGAACCTGGCGCTGCCGGCGCCGTGCTGCCAGTCTCGATCGGCGCCTCGTGAGCGTCCGGCTCGCCGGTCGAGCGGCCATCGAACACGAACGCGAGCACGACGACGAACACGGTGACGAGGAGCATCGCCGGGATCACCCAACGCCCGGCCCCTCGGCGACCACTCATCCGGCCGCCTCCGGTGCGGCGCCGGTCGCCAACGCTGTCTCGTATCGCGACTTGAACTCGCCGAAGCGTGCGCCCACGACGTCCCGATAGGCGGCCGTGTACGCCGCTTCGCACGGCACGTTGGCGATGGCGACGGTGACTTCCTCGGCGTGCAGTTGCTCGAGCTCGGCACGTCCCGCTCCCGCCGACATACGCGCGTAGAACGACGACTGCATCGCCTGCGGGGTCTCATAGTCGAAGCCCGATGCGGCCATGCAGCTCTGCCATGCGCCCAGCGCGGCAACGACCCGATCGTCTGCTGTCACTACGTCTCGGAAGGTGTCGAGCGCAACGTTGAGCGCGTCCGAATGCGCCCGGCGTTCACGATCGAACCGACCCGCGCACACGCCGTGGGACTGGTTGTAGGCGTCACGCTGGCCTTGCGACAGCGACTCGGAGTACGCCGAGTTCGGATCGGCGGGCGGCGACGGGAACAGCCCAAGATCCCAGCCCGTGATGCCCAAGCCGTACCTGTTGGCGTACTCGTCGGCGGACATCGAGTTCCGTTGGTCCATCGCCGCCATCGCCTCGGGGTCCAGGCTTGGGTCTTCGACGTACTGGAACCCGGCGTCGGCCATGCACGTGGCGATCTCGTCCTCTGAAACGTTGGTGGAGAACAGGATCACTTGCTCCTGCGGCGTGCCGACGCCGAGCAGGCTGTACAAGCTCGCCAGCAGAACCGCATCCTCCGACGCCGCGGGGTCATCGACGACCGGCACGGTCGTGGTCTGCTCGCTGGCAGATGCCGACGGCGGCGGGATCGGCGCGGTGGGAGTGGAGCTGGTGACACGGTTGTTCTGGGCAACGGGAGCATCGGTCACGCTGCTACCGGGGCTGTCACCGGAGCACGCCGCAAGGACTGCGACGATCGCCGAGGCGACCGCGGCGCGGCGTCGAGGTCGTGTCGCGTTCTGTCGGGTCATCCGTGGCCCTCGGGTGCGGCGCCGGTTGCCAGCGCCGATTCGTGGAGCGTTCGGAACTCGTCGAACCGATCGGTCACCACCTCTCGATAGGTGGCCTTGTAGGCGGCTTCACAGGGCACGTTGGCGACCGCGACGGTGACCTCCTCGGTGTGCACCCGCTCCAGATCGGCGCGTGCCCTCTGCGTGTAGGCCGGGACGATGAGCGCCTCGCGCATCGCCCGCGGGGTCTCGTAGTCGAACCCCGACGCGGACATGCAGCGCTGCCACTCAGCTACTGCCGCGACGACCTGATCGTCGGCGGCCAGCGTGTCGCGGAAGGTGTCGAGGGCGACGTTGAGTGCGTTCGAGCGCGCTTGGCGTTCGGGGCTGACCCGGCAGTTGGCGTAGGTCTGGTTGTAGGCGTCGCGCTGGCCTTGCGACAGAGCGTCGTAGTACGGGCGGTTCGGATTGGGGACTTCGGCTGGGGGGAGCAGCCCGAGCTCGGACGCGGCGAATCCGAAGCCGTAGCGGCGGGCGTACTCGTCGGCCGGCATCGAGTTCGCCGGGTTCGACGCGGCCATCGTCTCGGGGTCGTTGTCCGGGTTCTCGACGTACTGGAAGCCCGCCGAGGTCATGCACGCCGCGACCTCCGCCTCCGCGACGCTGGTCCCGAACGCGATCACCAGTTCCTGTTGCGTTCCGACTTGCATCGAGGTGTACACCATCGCCAGCAACACGGCATCGGCCGACGCGCCGGGGTCGTTCTCGCCTGGTGGCGGAGGTGACGACGTCGGCGCCGTCTGCGTTGGATGCGAGGCAATCTGGGTCGTCGTGCTGGGCGATGCGTCACTCACGACGGTTGTGGCTGGCAGGCCGGTGTCGTCGTCCGACGATGAGCACGCCGCGCCGATCCCGGCCGCCACCGCGATCACGACCGCGCTGGACCAGCGCACCGCGACTCTGGTTGTCATGAACCTGCGGTCTCCGATTGCCATGCAGTGGGGGTGACACCTTCGATCGTGAACGGGGTGAGGCCCGCGGTGGCAGCCGAGAAGGTCGCATGGTCGGTCAGGCGCAGGTCGCCCAACACCTCCAGGAACTCGTCCTGGGAGTCGAACATATGCCCCACCGCCTTGTAGCCCCACCCGCCAGCGATCCAGTCCGCGTCCAACGCCACGATCGGCTGCTCACCGGCCGGCGGTTGATCGACGACGACGGTGACACCGTCGACCACACGCGGCTGCAACTCTCTGAACATCAGGTGACCGGACGGGTTGCGCCAGTCGATGAGACCATGCAGGCCGCCGTTGGTCGCGTACAGCTCGATGCTGCGCGGGCCGTCGGTCACGTTGAGAACGACCTCGACCACGGTTCCCGGTGTGGGCGGCTCGACGAGGTGGAAGCCGGGTGGCCGGGCGGGCATCGCCGGAACCTCGGACTCGAAGGTCAGCGCCGCGGCCATCTCGATCACCTGCGCGTTGGACAGACCCGACGCGTCCACGAACGCGGTGCGGCCGGGGCCGACCGGCCAGGCGATCGTCATCCGGTTCTGCGCGGTCGGTGTGCCGGAGGCGCGGCTGGCCGCCCGACCAGGGATCGTCCCGACCGTCACCGGTGTGTCGAGCTGATCGGGGTCGTGGTCGGCCCCCAACGTCCACGCCGTGAACAACGCGCCGCCCACTGGTGCGCCGTCCGCCGCCAGGATCAGACGCGTCGCGCCACAACCAGGGCATTCGGTTGAGGGGCGCTGTGCCGTGACGGGTTGGAATCCTGAGAACGCGGCGATCGTCCAGCCCGGACGATCGACGGACACCAGGGGTTGCACGTCGGCGGGAACCGGCGTCGCCAACAACGGACCGTTGGTCGGATCGACGGCCCGGCCGGGGTCCGACTCGATCGGTGGTGCAGAGGCAGTGCCGTCGCCGGCGGGGGACTCCAGGCCCGAGCGGAGATAGAACACGCCCGCTACACCGGCAACGATCAGCACCGTCGCAGCCGCGGTACTGAGCAGCCGAGAACGCGATCGCCGCCTTGGGCGAGGTGTGGCGAGCATCCGACTGTGGCGCGCGGGTGCGTCGCGACGTGTTCTGGCCTCGCCGAGCACGTCGTCGTCGTCGTTGGCGGCGATCTGGATCGCCCGGCGGACCACGAACCTCGGGTCCACGACCGGGCCGCGCTCGGCCAGCCGGGTGAGCTGATCTTCCAGCGTTGCCATCGTCATGCCTCCTGCTGTTCGATGTGGTCGCGCAGCTCGCGCCGGGCGCGCGTCGCGATCTGTCGCACCGCGGCGTCGCTGAGCCCGAGCACTTGGGCGATCGACTCCGACGTGCGCCCTTCGACGTGCTGCATGTAGAGCACCGCTCGCGCCTCGGGGCGCAGCACCCCGAGGTGGTCGAGATCGGAGGGGTAAGAGTCCACGGCCGACACGTCCGGGCGCAGACGGTCGGCGGCGTGCCGGGCACGTCCCAGCCGGCGGCGATGGTTCGACGCCAGGTTCAGCATCGAGCGTCGCAGGTACGCCCCCGGCTCCGCGACCGAGCTGATCGGGCCACGGCGCAGCATCAGTACCAGTGCGTCGTGCACGAGATCGTCGGGCGCGACCTCGGGTGGAGCGACCACCGCCGCGAAACGCCTCAGCGACGGGTACAGCCGCAGCAGCAACGCCTCGTCGGGATGCCTGCTCGCTCCCTCGGCATCCGCGATCGGTTCACGCACCATGAAAAGACACCGCAGCACCTCGATTTGTGACATCGACCGGAAGATTCATCATGGCAACGCGCCGGCGGGCTTCGTTCTGTGCCGGTCCGGGGTTCGAGAGAGCGGTCGGGCGATGCGCGGCGAACCTGCGTAGTCGTCCGCGGACGGAATCCGTGGTCGGCCCGGATGTGCAGGGGGCGTCCGCGTGGCTACCTGGATGGTGTGGAGCGCTCGATGAGGAGGTAGCCCTCGTTCCTGGTCGCGCCGAGTTGGAGCGACCGCTTCGCTCGAGGGTGAGGGCTCTCGGCGAGAGGATGGCACACTGGTAGCAACTACTACAGTATGTCGCACTAACGTCGACGTTGCCGGCGAGGCGATTCGCGGCTCCCCGGCGACTGCCTCACCGACACGGACGCCCACCTGATCGTCGGGTCGATACCCGACATCACCGAACCGGCGTGATGACGGACGGCCGAGGGAAGTGGAGGGTCAGCCTTGGCCGCCCGGCGAGCCGCCCGAAGGTTCGATGAGGAGTGCCTGGAACTCTCCAATGCGTTCAGCGGCGACGGTTCGGTACATCTCGCGGTAGGAGGGTTCGCAGGCGACGTTGGCAATGGCAAGCAGGAGTTCGGTCTGTTGGATCTGGCGGCGTGCCTGGTTGCTGGCTGATTGTGAGAGCTGTCCAGCTATGTCGTCGTACAGAGCTTGGAGCGACGGGTACTGGAACCCTGCCGTAGCCATGCACCCGGACCACTCCGCGGCGGCGTTCACGATCCGCTGGTCGCTGGCGAGCAGGCCTCGGAATTCATCGAGGGCTGTGCCCCACCCGTCGATGTAGGGCCGGCTGTGCTGCTGGCGGCAGTCCTGATACGCCGCCTGAAACGCGGATCGCTGCCCAGGTGACAGGGTCTGGAGGTACGGTTCGTTGGCCGCCCCGCCGGTGCTGTCCGAACCCGACAAGACGGGCAGTTCCCCGAGATGGCCGGCGGCCAACCCGAAGCCGTAAGTCGCGGCGAAGTTCTCGTCGCTTAACCCGAACCTCAGATCGAAGCTGGCCGGCTCGTCGGACTCGGGCGTGTAGTCGAAACCGACCGCCCGCATACACTCGCCAATGCCAACTTCGTCGATCGCCGCCGATCGGGACACGGCTGCTTCCGTCGGCGTGGCGACACCGAGGTGATCCCACAGATCGGCGATGTCGGGATCGATGTCGGACTCGGAAGCGACGACCGGGAGGGCCGGTGGAGCGGTCACCGATGTCGGCGATGCAGTCACGTTAGCCGCTGGCGCCTCGATCGGCACCGGTTCGGCTGTTGGGTGGGAGTCGGCGGCCGATCCGTTGCAGGCAACGCCGAGCACAGCGAGCACGGCGGCGGTCGTCAGTCGTTTCGTTGCCATCACAACTCACTTCTCGGTCACTCGGGTTCGGTTGCACATCGGGTTCCGTGAGCACGCGAACCGGCCAATCCGGGGGGTGTTGGCCCTGATCTACCCGGCCGTCTGGGGTAGCGGCCGGCCGCTGGCCACCCATGCGTCGGTTCCGCCGGCAAGATAGCGCACGTCGGTGAAGCCGTCCGCTAGGAGTGATCGGGCGGCCTGTGCGGACATCGAGCCGGTCTTGCAGTAGAGCAGGATCGGTGTCGAGCGGTCGGCGGGGAGGCCGGGATCGCCGTCGATCTCGTCGTAGGGGACGACGAGATCGGTCCCCGAGATGGCGGCGTCGGGGGGAGTGTGCACGTTGATGACGAACACGCCTGGTTGTTCGAGCGCCGTGTCGAACCGGTCGACGCCGAGGGCCTCAGCTTGATGGTTCATGCCGGTCATGGTGTCGGCCGACGGGCCGTGATCCATGCCCGGCATTCCAACTGCGAAGTACGCGACGGTTGCTATGGCAATGGCGGCGATGCCGGCGACGAGCCAGTGTCCGTTGAGGTTTCGCTCGCGCGTCACGGTGTCGACACCATCGCGACGGAGGGGGTGCTGCCCGGCTGGCCGGTCGGTTGGCTGGGTCGGTGCTCGCACGCCGGAAGCCGGCTCGGCGCTGCGGCAGGGTCTGGGGTGGGCCGGATCGTCACGATGCTCCCTCGGTGGACGACGAACACTACATAGTGTAGTAATTGCCGGGAAGGCAGGGAGTGAACTACAGGGCGTAGGAGCTGGAGGGTGTGGCGTGGCTACGCTGTCGGGTGGAGGTGCGTTATGGCGAGGCGGCCTGATGGGGCGTTGGAGCAGGAGATCATGGCGGCGTTGTGGGCGTCGGATCGTGCCTTGCAGCCCGGCGAGATCCGCGAGCTGATCCCCTCCGATTTGGCGTATACGAGTGTGGCGACGGTGTTGGGGCGGCTGCACGCGAAGGGGCTGGTGGAGCGCACCGAGGCGGGCCGGGCGTTCGCGTATCGGGCCGCGGTGGGTGAGTCCGAGCTGGCGGTGCGGCGCATCGGTGACGTGTTGTCCGGCGCGTCGGACCGTGGTCAAGTCTTGGCTGGGTTCGTCGGGAGCCTGTCGAAGAAGGAGGCCAAGGCGTTGCGTGCGCTGCTCGACGGGGGCGACGGTTGATGTTCGCGCTGGTCGTCGTGCCGTTGGTGGTCGCGGTGGTGTTGGCGACGGTGATGACGGCGGTGCATCGCCGGTTGCCGCCGGCGTTGGCGTCGAAGGTGGTGACGATTACGCTCGGTGCGGTCGTGGTGGCGGCAGTGCCGACGGTGTGGGTCGTCGCGCTCGGCTACGTGACCCACATCTCGATCCTGGGCGGCTGGTTCGAGTGGTGCGCCAAGGCATTCGGTGTGCACGCTCCGGTGTTCGGCGGGCACGAACCGGTGCCGGCGTGGGCGGGTGTGCCGGCGGTGGCGTTGACGGTGTTCGGGTTGGTGAGGATGCGGGCGGTGGTGCGGAGCTATCGACGGCTGCGTCACGACGGGTGCGCGTCGGTCGAGGTCGCCGAGCACGCCGAGCCGTTCGCGTACACGTTGCCGGGTCGGGGAGGACGTGTGGTCGTGTCGAGTGGATTGGTCGAGCTGCTCGACGACGACGAGCGCGAGGTCGTGTTGGCGCACGAGCGGGCGCATGGCCGTCATCGCCACGATCGGTACCTGCTGGTGGCGCAACTGGCCGCCGCGGTGGTGCCGTTCGCGCGCCCGCTGGCGGCCCGTCTGCGGTTCTCGCTGGAACGGTGGGCCGACGAACACGCCGCCGCGGCCTGTGGGGATCGTCGGTTCGTGGCGCACACGCTCGGCAAGGTCGCGCTCCACCGATCCAGCGGTGTCAGCCCGGCGGGAGCGTTGGGCTTCGGCGGTCTCGGGGTACCGGCGCGGGTGGCCGCGCTGCTGGCCCCTGCGAGCACGGCGCCGCGGTCTGTGGAGGCTGCGGCGATCTGGTCGGCGATCGCGGTGATCGGCGGGTTGGCGATCCTGCAAATCCACCATCTGGAGGTTGTCGTCAGGGCATTGTGCCCGTGGTGACCGCCTGCTCGACCTCGCGCGGCCACTGACGTCGAGCGCTCGCGCCGGTCCCTCGGCGCAGGGATCGCGTTCAGCCAGGGTCGGCAGGTGGCTCCGTGGCGAGCGGCGCCGGTTCGGCCTGCGGTGCCGTGGTGGCCGGGGTCGTCATCGGCGCCGCAGACGTGCTCGGCGGCGACGGCACCGTCGTCGTGGTCGTCGTGGTGGTGGTGGTGGAGTTGGGGTCGATCCAGTCGGGGTCGGGCCAGTCGAAGACGGGCAGTTGGGCGCCGTAGTGCTCGGGTTCTTTGACGCCGTCGAAGACGAACACGTCGTCGCCGATCCCCACGAGGTCGGGGAAGTATTCGGCGATGTGCATCGGCGTGCGCACGCAGCCTCGGGAGGCCGGTTGGTTGGGGACGTTGGTCGCTCCGTGGATGGCGATCCCGTAGTTGAAGTAGACGGGCTTGTAGAGCCGTCCGAGGGCGGCGTTGCGCCAGCCGTCGATCTTGCGCTCGAAGTGGTACACACCGCCGGGTGTCGTCGAGATGCCGCAGCGTCCCTTGACGCTTTGGGTTCCGTCGTCGTTGTCGATCGTGACCTCTTGGCACCACTGCTCGCCGTCACCGGTGGACACGTGGGTGACCAGGCGCGGTGATCCGTCGGTGAACACCACGGCGACCTGTTCGGGCAGGTACACCTCGACGTGGGTGCCGCCGCGGTCGCGGCGAGCCGTAATGTCGACGGGGCCGTGGACGGCGTCCCACAGGACGGGGCTGACGACACCGGACACCTGTTCGCGGGGCGTGCCGGCGACGAGCTTGTCGAACGCCCAGACCGAACGAAGCGTCTGCTCGCCGAAGTAGCCGTCCGCGGGGCCAGGGTCGAAGGCAAGCTCGATCAGGCGGGACTGGAGCACGGTCACCTTGGGGTCGGTCATGCCGAGCGACAGATCGTGATCGAGCGGCGGCACGCTGCCGGTCGGCTCGACCGCTCCGGCCTCGACCGCGGCGACACCCTGTGCTCCGGCTGGGATGCTGGTCGACGTCGTCGCCGGTAGCGGGGCCGACCCCGTGGTGCTCTGGCCGGGGGCCGCGGCGATGTCGTGGTAGCTGGTCGCCGAGGTGCGTGACCGGGTCCAGACCGCGATCGGCAACACGCTCACCACGGCCACGACCAGTAGCCGGCGCCGCGTGTAGACCGATGCCATGTCGGAGGCGGGTTGGCGGTGATGAGGTCGCACAGGCGTCGGGGTATCCGGGGTGTCGTCGGGTCGCCTCAATACTACATGGAGTCGTAGATCATCGGCCGTTGGTGGTGCGGTTGTCGACCCGGTCAGTGGGAGTGAGTTGGACGCGGCGCAGGAGTTGGGCGTTGAGGGCCACGACGATCGTGGAGAGACTCATCAAGATCGCGCCGATCGCCGGCGACAGGGTGATCCCGATCGGGGCGAGCACGCCGGCGGCGAGGGGGATGGCGACGACGTTGTAGCCGGCGGCCCAGGTCAGGTTCTGGATCATCTTGCGGTAGCTGGCCCGTGAGAGACGGATCACGGCGGCGACGTTGCGCGGGTCGCTCGACGCGAGAACGACCCCGGCGGACTCGATCGCGACGTCGGTGCCGGCGCCGATCGCCAGGCCGACATCGGCGCGGGCGAGCGCGGGGGCGTCGTTGACGCCGTCGCCGACCATCGCCACCGACACGCCCTGGCGTTGGAGGTCTTGGACGGCGTGGTCCTTGTCCTCGGGCAGCACCTCGGCGAACACGTCGTCGATGTGCAGGTCGGCACCGACGGCGTCGGCCACCTGGCGGGCGTCGCCGGTGATCATCGCCACCCGCACCCCCATCTGCTGGAGCTCGGCGATGGCCTGGCGGGCTTCGGGGCGGACCTCGTCCTCGAGCGCCATCGCACCGATCACCGTGCCGTCGCGCAACAGGTGCAGCACCGCCGCGCCCCGGTCGCGCCACTCCTCGACCGAGACCGCCAGGTCGTCAGGCACCGTGACGTCCAGCTCGCGCAACAACGCCGGCCCACCGACAGAGTGGGGCACACCGTCGATCGTGGCCTCGACGCCGCGGCCGGTGAGCGAACGGAACCCTTCGGCGCGGGCGATCTCACCGTGGGCGCCGGCGGCGGTGACGATCGCCCGAGCGAGGGGGTGTTCGCTGTCGGACTCGACACCCGCCGCCAGGCGCAGCACCTCGGCGTCGTCGTAGCCGGCGGTGGCGGCGACACCCGTCACCTTGTGGGCGCCCTTGGTGAGCGTGCCGGTCTTGTCGAACAGCACCGTGTCGATCGACCGCATCCGCTCCAACGCCAACCGGTCCTTCACCAAGATGCCCGCCTTGGCGGACACCGCCGTCGACAACGCGATCACCAGCGGGATCGCCAAGCCGAGCGCGTGCGGGCACGCGATCACCAGCACCGTCACCGTGCGCACGATCGCCGCGTCGGTATCGCCGAGCGCCGCCCACACGACCAGCGTGGCGGCTCCGGCGGCGGTCGCCACGTAGAACAGCAACGCCGCGAACCGATCCGCGAGCACCTGCGCCCGGCTCGATGACACCTGGGCTTCAGCGACGAGCCGGTGGATGCCCGCCAGCGCCGTGTCGTCACCGATCGCGTCGACGCGCACCCGCACCGACGAATCCGTCGACACCGTGCCCGCCACCACCCGATCACCAGCCGCCTTGGCGACCGGGCGTGACTCGCCGGTGATCATCGACTCGTCGAACTCCGCCGCGCCCTCGACGATCTCACCATCGGCGGGCACCCGGCCACCCGAGCGCACGATCACCACGTCACCGACCACCAGCTCGTCGATCCGCACCCGGCGCATGTTGTAGCCGTCAACGACCTCGGCATCGTCGGGCAACAGCTCAGCCAACGCCGACAGGGCCCCGCGGGCCTGGCCGATCGCTTTCATCTCCTGCCAGTGACCCAGCAGCATGATCGTCACCAGCGCCGCCAGCTCCCACCAGAACTCCAGGTCCAACCAGTCGAGACTGGTCGCGATCGACGCCGCGTAGGCGACCGTGATCGCCATCGAGATCAGCAGCATCATCCCCGGCTGGCGCTGGCGCACCTCGGCCACACCCCCGGCGAGGAACGGCCACCCACCCCACCAGAACACCACCGAGCCGAGCACCGGCCCCACCCACGACATGCCGGGGAACGACAGCTCGTAGCCGAACCACTCCATCACCATGTGGCTTGTCACCACCAACGGCACCGTCAACACCAAACTGACCCAGAACCGCCGCCGGAACATCTCCGGATCGTGCCCGGCGTGCTTGTCATGCCCACCGTGGGCGTCGTGGTTCACAGCCGGGCCGGGCCGACCGGTGTGATCGTCGGTGTGATCGTGGTGGGTCATGGCGTCGTCCTGCATCTCAAGACCTCCTGGGCGGCACCTGGACGATGCCCGCTACCGGCACCACCCAAGCCGTGTGAGCATCTGGCGGTCAACACACCGCACGCACGTACGGATAGGGGTTCACGGCAGCACCGCCGCCGGGGTGAACCTCGAAGTGGAGGTGATTGACCCCGGCGTTGCCGGTCGCCCCGACGTAGCCGATCACCTCGCCCTGCGACACCGAACGACTCGACCCCTCCCACGCGCTGAGATGGGCGTAGTAATACTTCGTCCCGCTCGAACCGGTGAGCCAGACCGCGTTGCCGCCCAACCGGTTGGTACTGAAACTGGCCGATCCACCCTCGACCGCCACCAACGGTGTACCGCTGGGCGACATCATGTCCACGCCCTGATGGCTGCGACCGCCCGAACGCGGAGCACCCCACGTGTCGGCGAACGCCCGCGCACCCGACACCGGACAGACCATCCCGCTGCCGGCGTTCGACGGTGGCGGCTGACTCGGCGGCCCGGCTGGGGGAGTGCCGCCACCCCCAGGCGCAGAACCACCCCCGCCGGACGATCCGCCTGGCGGTGGTGTCGGCGCCCGGGCGGCCGCGATCCGCGCTGCGTCCGCCTTGGCGGCAGCTTCCGCGGCCTCGCGTGCTCGGCGCTCGCGTTCGAGGGCGTGCTGCACCTCGGCATCCGCCACCCGGTCGCGTTCGATCTCCTCGAGCGCGACGATCTCAGCTTCGGCGCTCTGCTGAAGCTGCTCGAACCGAGCCTGCGCGTCCACCGCCTGCTCGCGCCGATCATCCTGTTCCTGGCGGGCCGTGTCCAACTCGGAGATCGTCGCCTCGAAGTCGTCGATGGTGACGCTCGCCGTGTCGCTCGCCACGGCGAACAACACGTCGGCGACGCGCTGCTCGTTCAACGAGTCCATCGACGTCAACAATGGCATCGAGTCCACCCCGCCAGCCACGAAACGCCGAACCGCGCCGACCTCGAGGTCGGCACGAATCGCGCCGACCTCGGCCTCCAACTCGCCCAACCGGACCTCGGCCGCGGCGATCTCGACGGCGAGCTGGTCGATCTCGGAAGCAGCGTCGAACATCGCCCGCGCGGCCTCGTTGGCGCGATCGCGGGCCGCCTGGATCTCGCGTGCCGCCCGTTCCGCCGCCTCGCCGCTGTGCTCGGCCACCACGGCCGGCGCGGTCACGTAGGCGAACGACCCGACCGCCACTGCGATCGCTGCCGCGAAGGTGAACCAACGCGGGCGCAGACCGTCGGTTGGTGGGGGCATCGCCAGTACGTCGGTCGGCTCAGCTACCGAGCAGTGTTCGCATCTCGTCGATCTCGGCCTGCTGGGCGGTGATGATCGTGGCGGCAAGCGCGATCACGTCGGGGTTGGTCCCCTCGGCCTGCACCGCCTCGGCCATGCTGATCGCGCCCTCGTGATGGGCGATCATCATCTCCATCCACATCCGGTCGAACTCGGCGCCGGTCGCCGCGCCGAGCATGTCCATCTCCTCGGCCGACATCATCCCGTCCATGTCCTCCATGTTGTGGCCGCCGCTCATGTCCATCTGGACCGGCTGCCCCCATCCCGTCAACCACTCGGTCATCAGCTCGATCTCAGGGTCCTGCGCGCCTTGGATGCGCGTCGCCAGATCGGTCACCTCGACACCGGCGCCGACGGTCGGGTCGAGGGCGATGTCGGCCATCTCGACGGCCTGTTCGTGATGGGGGATCATGCCCTGCGCGAACTCGACATCGGCATCGTTGAACGTCGCCGCAGCGACATCACCACCGGCGGAGTCGACGGTCGCCGGTTCGGTCGGAGATGAGCTGTCGTCGTCACCGCCACACGCGGCGACGGTGAGCGACGTGGCGACGGCGATTACTGCAAGGGACTTGATCTTCACGGAACATCCTTTCGAGGGGGTCGACGACTCAGACTACTACGTTGTGTCGTAGATGGGGTCGCGGTGCCCGGTCAGGGCCAGATCCCGAGTGCCTCGCCGGTGGCCGGCCCGACCACCCCGTCGACCAGCAGCCCGTCAGCCGCCTGGAACGCTCGTACCGCAACGTCGGTGGCCTCGTCGAACGTGCCCGACGCTTGATCGGCGTAGACGTCGCGGGCGGCCAGCGCGGATTGCAGGCACACCACGTCGTCACCCTGCGCGCCGAGCGACAGAGGGGTACCGGTCACCGTGCACGCAGGCTCGACGGCCGCGATAGTGCTGCCGGCCACGCCCGGCGGGGGCGCCGTTGTCGTCGTCGTGGTCGTCGTCGTGTCCGCCGTCGCCGATGAGGCCGCGCCTGCGAGCGCCGACGGACGTGGCGCGCCCGAGCTGGCCGACGCCGGCGGCGACACGACCATCGCGGCGGTGACCGCGATCACAGCGAGTCCGGTGCCGAACTCGGTGGCCATCGCCCGAGCCAGGTTGTGCACGGCCAGTGGGGTCGTCGTCGTCGCCGACTGGAAGCGTCGCGCCACCCGCCGACGATTGACGTCGGCCACCTTCAACATCGCCGCCAACACGACCAGCTTCACCACCAGGTAGCGGCCGTGGTCGGCGCCGAACAGCGCGGTCGGGCTGCCCACGAGACGCAACGTCTGGGCGGCCCCCGTCGCCACGATCACGCCCACCGACACGGCAGCCACCGACGCGAACCGGTTCACCACATCGACCACCTCGTCGGTGTCGCACACGCGGATCGCGACCAAGCCGACCACCGCCAGCCCGCCGACCCACACCGCCGCGGCCGCATGATGGGCGACGTCGAGCGGTACTCCCAGCCACGGGTAGCGCATCGACCGCGAATGCCCGGCGAACGCCCACGTGCCCAGCAGGCCGATCACCAACATCCCGACGGTCGTCAACCGGTTGGCATCGCTCATCGTGCGCCACCCGAACAGCACCGCCGCGAGAACAGCGACCAGCACGAGTCGGATCGCGAACGCCCGACCGGCGTCGGTCTCCATCGCCGCCCCTATCCCGCTCATCGCCGACCACGGCGGCGAGCCGGTGATGTCCGAGGCGATCACCAGCAGTTGCGCGAAACCAGCCCCCGCAACCACCGCGACCGACACCTGGACCACCCGATGGAGGACCGCTTGCGACCATGCGCCCGGCCAGACGAGCGCGGTGGCCGCCATCACACCCCCGATCGCCAAGATCGCGACGTACGACACGTACCGCAGCAGCCACCGGAGCCAACTCGGTGCCGCCCAGGGCTCGTCGAAGCCGTCCCCGCCGGTCGCCGGATCGGCGGCTATCGCTGGCGCCGTGGTGGACGGCGCATAGACCACCGCCGCGTCCGGCGCGACCGTCGTCAATGGCACGGTGGCGGCAGCGATAGTGAACTCGATCCGTCCGGTGACCGGATGCCCGTCAGGGCCGACGAGCCGCCAACGGATCGTCACCTCCCCGGCCGGCAGAGCGGGAAACGGAGCCAACACCTCGGTGTCACCGCTGGGTCCATGCGCGAACCCGGTGATTTCCGTACGCACCCCCGACCCGTCGATGAACTGCGCCGACACCGTGTCAAGCGGAACCGAACTGTCGAACACCAACTGCAACTCCGTCGGCGCCACCTCCAGCACCGCCCCGTCAACCGGATTCGACGATGCCAACGTGTTGTGTGCAGACACCTGCGCGGGCGACACCAGCAACGCCAGCGCAGCGGCGCAACAGAACACAAGCAAGCGGCGGACCATGAGCGAGGGGTGGTGACGTGCCCCACCGATGGGCCACTACACGATGTAGGAGAATACCTAACCGCTTCCCCAAGTGGTCAGCACCCATCGGCTCGCCGAGCCAGGTTCTTGCCGACACGATCGGGTCGAGTGGATCAGAACTTCCGGCGTTCCCGTTGGCGGGTCGGCGATGCGAGTCCGGGTTGATCCGATAGTCGTCGCCAACACGGCCCGTCTGCTACTCCGTCGCGCGGGCGCGACGGAGTTGGTCGTAGAGGTCGCGGGTCGTATCGGCGACGTCATCGAGGTCGAGTTGTTCGAGGGCGTTGGCGTGGGCGCGGTACACCGCGTCGATGCTGGTGGGGTCGTTGTTGGCGGCGTGGGCGCGCATGAGTGCTTCGGTGAGTCCGATGTGGGTGGGCACGATGCCGAGAGCGTGGGTGGCGGCGTGGATTGCGCCGGTCGGGTCGTGGTGGTCGAGGCAGAGTTCGGTGAGATGTTGGGCGACGGCGGCGATCTTGGGTTCCCATCGGCTGACCCAGTTCTCCAGGTCGATCCAGGTGTAGGACCAGCGGTCGGCAGCCCGGTACGTGAAGACCGGGCCGCGCACGAGATCGAGCGCGGCCCGTAGGGTGACGATCGCTTCGGTGGGTGGTTGAGTGGAGGCGGCGACCACGCGTCGGTCGAACAGTTCGAGGTCGGTGGTGACGGTGATGGCGGTGGTGTAGCGGCCGTCGATGGCGGCGGGGAGGTGTCGGGAGCCGAGGGCTTTGCGGCATTCGGACAGAATGTTGGCGAGCCGTTTGCGGCGTGAGCCACTGGTGGGTGCGGCCCAGATCGCGTCTTCGATCCGGTCGCCGGAGACGGGGCCGTTGAGGGCAATGTAGGTGGTGACGGCGGTTTGCTTGGGTGTAAGTGATCGGGGAGCGCCGTCGATCGTGATGTCGCCGAGGAGGCGCACGATAATGTCGGCGGAAGGGTCGCGGGACGGGTGTTGGTCGGCCGGTTCGTCGTCGCTGGCTGGCGGCGTGGTCATCGAGTGTGTCGGGGTTGGGGTGTCGCCGTTGGCCGCTGGTGGTGACGTGGTTGTCCCGACGGGTTCGAGCAGGTCGGCGATCTGTTCGACCGTTTCGATGGTGAGCCGTTGTGGTTCGCAGATCAGGCCGAGGTCGCGGATGACGAGCTGGTGGGGTTGGCAGTCGATGACGGTCGCTGCGGCGAGTTCGCCGACGACGACCACGGCGACCGCGGCAGGGGTGAGCGCGGCGAGTCGACTGAGTTGGTCGGGGTCGTCGGGTGGCTGTTGGGCGATGACGACCAGTGGGGTGAGCGCGTCGTGGTCGTGTGTGGCGCGGGCAACGAACGAGTTGGGCCAGCGGTGCTCGGTGTGGGCGCGGTGGGATTGTTCGGTCCAGGCGGTGAGGTCGTCGATCACGTCGGACCAGTCGTCGGCGACGGTGACGCGTTCGAGTCGGGCGGCAGCGTGGGCGCCGAGGTCGCCGACGAGCACGAGGTTGATGGTGTCCGCGAGTGGCGAGTAGGCGAGTTCGGTGGTCATCGAGCGGGCGACGGCGAGCGCTGTGTCGGTGTCGCCGGTCAGAGTGACGAGGGTGTCGGCCTCGAGGTCCAAGAGGAGTTGGCTGCCGGTGTCGTCGGGTCGGCCGAGTGTGACGAGCAGCGGGGCGACCGGGCGGGCGGTGTTTCGGTCGTCGCCGGGGATGGGTGGCTCGTGGGTCCAGATCGCACCGTTGGCTTCGCTGCGCCATCCGGGCACGGCGGGTGTGGTTGGTTCGGTGAGGAGGACGTCGAGGTGGTCGGTGGCGTGTTGGACGATTCGGGGGCGTGCGTTGGTGTTGTTGTCGGCGAGTCCGCGGGCGAGTTCGTGGAGCGCTGTTTCGAGGGTGTCGACGTGTTCGGCGTCGCTGGTGAGTAGTACCTCGCGGTGGAGGTCGGGGTGTGGAGTGGCTGGGATGTGGTTGGGGTTGGGGTCGAGGTGGATGGCGCGGAGGCGTCGGCGCCGCAGTGCCCGCGTGACGCCGACGCCGAGCAGTCCGGCTCCGGCGATGCCGAGCGCGCCTGCTCCGGCGACGAGTCCGAGTCGGCCGGGGTCGTCGGTTGGTTCGGCGTCGGTGGCGGTGCCCTCGGTCGTGTCGGTGGTAGCGGGCGACGGGGCCGGAGAGGGCGGTGGCGGTGCGGCTGTGGCCGACGGCGGGGTGGCTGGCGCCGGCAGGTCCGCGGGTTCGGTGGCGTCGGCAGTGGGGACGTCGGAGGTGCCGTGCGGCTCGGGTGGTGCATCGGGGGTGTTGGTGGGAGCGTCGACGGGAACGTGTGGGGGTTCGTCGTCGGACGTGTCGGCGGTGTTCGGTGGAGTGGTGTGGCCGTCGACGGGTGGGAGGGTGAACTGTTGGCCCGGATAGATGACGTTGGGGTCGCCGGTGGGGAGCAGGTGCCTGTTGGCGTCGATCAGTTCGCGCCAATAGGTCGCGATCTCATCTTCGGTGGGTGGCCGGTCGTAGGCGTCGGCGAGGTGTTGTAGGGCGATTCCCCAGAAGTGGTCGCCCTTCTGGACGAGCACCGTCTCGGCTTCGTCGGGCGTGACCGGTTCCGGCTCGGCGTCGACGGCGGTGGTGGTGGTGGTGGTGGTGGCGTGAGTGGGCGCGCCGTGTTGGGTCGGGGGTTTCGAGGGCGTTCCGCTGGGGAGGTGGAGGGTCCAGCCGGGGTGGATCAGTTCTGTGTCGGGGCCGATGGTGGTGCCGTCGGGCATCGTTCGGCCGAGGTTGGCGTCGCGGACTTCGGGCCAGCGGGTTCCGTCGCCGAGGGTGCGTTCGGCGATCGCCCACAGGCTGTCGCGGCGTTGCACCTCGACCGTTGCCCCCGGCCCGTTGGCGGTGGTTTCCGCTGGTGGTGCGGTGTCGGTCGGGTCGGTGGGCAGGGTGATGGTGACGGGTGCCCGGTAGGCAGCGAACGCGTCCGTGGCCGGGGATGGTCCGGTGGCTGCGGCGATGGTCGCGGTGGCGGTCGGGAGGAGGGCGGTGACGATGAGCGCGGCGGTGGCGACGAGTCGGCCGATGGCGGGTTGGAGGCCGGGCAGGACACGGAGGCTGGGGGCGGAGCGTCGGCGCAGCAGGGCGACGGTCTCGACGAGCACGGTGCCGGTGATCTGCGCCCATGCGATCCAGGCGATGAGCGCGAGCGCTTTGACGATGACGTGAGGGTCGATGCCGGTGCGGATGGCGTGTTCGACCTCGGCGAGGGTGGGGATGGTGGTGGGGAGCGGCCAGCCGACGTGGCGTGTCAGCAGTAGCGGCGGGAGCACCGTGAGGGCGGCGAGCACGGCGAGGGAAGCGAGGCCGGCTGCGAGGTCGGTGAGGCGGCGCGTCACGGTGGTGCCCCGGTGGCGGTGGCCGAGTTGGTGGCGACGATGGTGCGGTCGCTGCCGGGGAGGATTCGCAATGGCGCGGTGGCGGTGACGGTCACGGTGATCGTGGCTCCGGTGATCTCGACGGTGCCGGTGGCGCCCGCTTGGGTGAGGTAGGTGAGCGCGGCGGCGGTCGCGGCGTCGGGGTCGAGCGCGATCTCGTCGGCTGCTCGGAGTGTGTCTTGGTCGATCTGTTGGGCGCCGGCGCGGGCGGCCTTTTGGGCGTGGGCGCGGGCGTCGAGGTGGGTGGCGATCACGGTGCCGCCGTCGTATGCCATGCCGGCGACCATCACGAGCGCGAACGCGATGACGGCGACGAACGCGGTGATGCTGCCTCGGTCGCCGTTGAGCCGGTAGGGGTCGACGGCTCGGCGGTTCATGGGGTTGGGAGTTCGCTGCGGTAGGTGTCGATCACTTCGACCGATCGGGCGTGGTACGTCTGGTGGCGGGGTGCGCCGATGGTGCTGGCTGCGTCGAGGGTGGTGGCACAGGTCACCTCGACGGCGACGGTGCCCCCGGCGGTGAAGTTGGTGAGGTCGATGTCGACGGTGAGCGGGTCGCAGGCGATGCCGGCCGCGGCGAGGTTCGTGGCGACGGTCTGCTCTGCCGCGGCGGTGGCGGCGTCGGGGTGTTGGCGCAGCGACGCGGCGCGGGCTGCTTCGGACGCGGCGCGGCGCACGTTGCCGTCGGCCTCGGCGGTGTGGCCGGCGTAGACCACCAACGACATCAAGACGACGAGTGCGGTGGTGGCGACGGCGGCCTCGGCGGCGATCGAACCGCGGTCGTCGTCTACGCACCGAAGTCTGCGGCGGTGTGCCTTCGGGCGGTGCGGGGCGCGGTGCGTGGTCATCGCTGATCGGCGGGGATGAAGCGTTCGACGGCGGCTTGGCTGACGGCGGTGACACCCCACGCGAAGCCGGGCACGAGCCGAGGGGCGTTGCCGGTGACGGTGACCGTGACCGCCTCGATGTCACGGTCGACGACGACGGTGACTCGGGTGAGGTTGCCGGCTTCGGAGAGGTAGTCGAACGCAGCTTGCTCCCCGGCGGCCTCGTTGCCCGCTGGTGTACGGGCGGCGGCGACGGCTTCGGCCGCGGCGCCGTTGGCGACCTGTTTGGCGTGCCACCACAACCCGAACTGAACGATCAGCACTAGCAGGAACAGCACCGCGGGGAACAGGACCGCGACCTGCACGGTCGTGACGCCTTGGTCGCCGCGCGCCCGGCGGGCCGCTCTGGCCGGGACGGTCACGGAGCGGGTGCTTCGGGAACGGGGATGTTCTCGGCGTTGCTGCGTGCCGCCGCGTAGATGATGCCGACGACCACGATCGCCGCCGCGACCAGCAAGAAGGTGACCACGGCGACTTCGGTGGTGGTCATGCCGTCGTCGCGCCTCCAGTCGTAGCGGTCGGGGTCGAGGTGGAGCAGGTGGCACAGGTAGTACCAGCAGAAGTTGAGGTCTGGGGTGGGCATGGGTTGTCTCCTTCGGTTGGTTCTCCCTCGACGGGGTCGGGTGGCCGGGCGCGCCTATGGCGTGGCTCCGGCGACGGAGGTGATCTGGACGATGGCGGGGTAGGCGATGAACAACAGGAACCCCGCCAAGAGCACCGCGACGGGGATCGTCATGCGCTCGGTGGCGGCCTCGGCGTCGGCCTCGGTTTCGGCGATCTGATGACCGCGCAGCGTGTCGGCCTTGGCTGCCAGCGAGGAACGGATGCGGGCGCCGTGCGAGCCGGCCAACGACACGCTGGCACCCAGCTCGGCGAGTTCGCTGACGCCGAGTTCGTTGCCGAGCACGATAAAGGTGTCCCACGGTGAGCGGCCGGTGAGGCGAGCGCGGTGCAGGGCTTGGCGGATCGTCGCGAACCCCCAGCCGTCGCCGGCGTCGGCCGCAGCGAACAGGGCGGTCTCGATCCCTGCGCCACCGGCCAGCAACACGTTCACCACGTCCAAGTAGGCCGACAAGGCGTGGCGGAAGTCGCGGCGCCGTTTGTCGGCGGTGTCCTTGAGCGACAACTCGGGCAGCATGAACCCGGCCGCCGCGCCCACCACGGCGAGTCCGACCGGTGCCCCCAGTGGCACACCGATCCCGGCCGCGAGCAGGCCCGCTCCGAGCAAGAGCGGGACCAGGAAGCCGCTGACCGCGCCGGCGAGGCGTATGAGGGCGTGCTGTTGCTCGGTCCGGCCGGTCAGCCGCAACGCTCGACCGTGCGCCGTCACCGTCGTCCCTACGGAGCGGAACACGCCGAGCGCCAGCCGGCCCAAGCGTGCCGGTTCGCCGCCGCGTGTCGGCGCGGCGAGGTCGCCGGGACGGTCGAGGTCGGCGAGCACCGCGGTGATCGGGCGGGGACGCCGCACGATGGCACGCGCCACCAGCAGCACACCAGCGCCGATCCCGGCGCCGAGCAACATCATCACGATCACCCGCTGACACCTTCCGGTGAGGCCGTGCGGGCGGTGAATCGTTCGGGCAGCTCGGTGGCGGCCATCCGCTCGAGCAGCCAGGCTCCCAACGCGAACACGGCTGCGATCACGACGAGCACGAGTTGGCCGGTTGCGGTGTTGTAGACCGCGAGGTACTGGCGGTTGGTCACGGCCAGAAACGTCGCCGCTGCGGCGACGACCCCGACGATCACCTTGGTTGCCGTGCGGACGCGGGCACGGCCGACCTCGACGCGGACCCGCATCCGGGCATCGCCGCGGGTCGCCTCGGCCAATCTCGACAGCAGGCTCGACAGGTCGCTGGCTTCCATGCGGATAGCGATGACCAGCGAGGTGACCACTATGTCGCCTGACGGGTGGTGCAGCGCCGCTCCGAACTGCATGAGCGAGTCGGCCAGCGACTGGTGGTGCAGTCGATGCACGAGCGCGCGGACCTCCGGCGCGATCGGCCCTGGGGCGACCCGTTCGGTGGCGACGATCGCTTCCTCCAACCCGGACGCGGCGACGATCGAGTCGCGGATCATCTCGGTCCACGAAGCGATCGCCTCGGTCCGGTCGATCTCGGCCCGCCTACGGGCGCCACCGCCTAACAACCGGGGCGCGGCAAGGGCGGCCCCGCCCGCCAGCAGCCCTCCGGCGATCCACCCGGTAACCGCCCACACGACCAACGCCGTCAAGACCGCCGCCGCCCACCGCGCCGTGTGAGCGCCAGTACCGAGCCGCGGCCGGCCATCGGTCGGCCTGACTCCGAGGATTCGTCGGCCGGTCAGACCGGCGACGACGAGCAAGAGGCCCAGGCCGGTTCCCGCACCGAGTCCTGCCATGATCGCCGTGCTCACCGCCAGAACCCCTCGGCTCCGGCGACGCGCTCCCAGTCGAAGCCGGCCGCGGCGAGCGCGTCGGCGGTCTGCTCCGACGCTGGCGCCGCGGGGCGCGCCGCGCCGGTCGAGTCGGGACGCCACAGCTCGTTCGAGGCGACCTCGCGGCCCGAGTCGGTCAGCCCGGTCACCTCCCGAACGCTGGTGACGTGGCGCACGCCGTCGACCCAGCCGAGATGCACCACCACGTCGACCGCGTTGGCGACCAACAGGTTCGTGACCGCCGGCTCCAAGCGTTCCCTGGTCATCGCCGCGTACATCGCCAACCTCGAGAACACCCCCTTGGAGCTGTCGGCATGGATCGAGCACATCGAGCCGTCGTTGCCCTGGCTCATGGCGAGCAACATCGGCAGCACCTCGGCCCCACGGACCTCGCCGACGATGACCCGCTGGGGGTCCATCCGCAATGCCGCGCGCACCAAGTCAGCGAGACTGAACGCGCCAACCCCTTCGGTGTTGGCCTCGCGCGCCTCCAACGTCTCGTGATCGGGGTGCAGGTCGTCGAACCGGTCCAGGCCGATCTCCAACGAGTCCTCCACCGTGATGAGCCGCTCCTCGGGCGGGATCTCGTTGATGAGACAGCGCAGCAACGTCGTCTTGCCGGTCCCGGTACCGCCAGCGACGATGATGTTGAGACGCGCCCGCACCGCCGCCGCGAGGAACGCGGCCAATAACTCCTCGCAGACCCCACGCTCGACCAAGTGCGCCAGTCGGTGCAGATCGAAGTCGTGACGCCGGATCGTGATCGTCGGTCGCCCGGACACGGCCATGAGGCCGTGCAGCCGATCGCCGTTGGGGAGCTGAAGGTTCAGCTCCGGGTTGGCGTAGTCCCAGCGGCGCTCGCTGCGGCCGAGCCGCCGGGCCGCAGTAGCGATCAGCTCGATCAACTCGCTGTCGGAGTCGGCCACGGCAGGGCCACGCACCTTGTCGCCGTTCCGCAACGACAGCCACACACGGTCGTGGCCGGAGATGTGGATGTCGCGCACGTAGGCGTCATCGACCAGCGGCTGCAAGCGGGCCAGTCCGTGCAACCGGTCGAGCACCGCCTCGGTGACCTCGGCCTCCTGGGAGGGGGTGAGCAGGTCGCGGCCGTCGTTGAGCGCAGCGGTCGCTTCGCGGGCCAACTCGTCAGCGACCAGCTTGCGCGCCAACGCCCGCTCATGCTCGACGGTCAGGCCCGGTCGCCCTTCGCGCTCCAGCTCGGTGGCGTGATCGCTGAGCGCGTCGCCGACGCGACGATGAAGCGCGGCAACCAACCCGGCGTCGACCCGCGGGCCCGCCGAGTGAAGCCGGTCAGCCAGCCGACGATCCGCGCCGTTCGTGCTCACCTTGCGACCTCGCTCGGTGCAGACGTGTTGCTAGCTGGGGCGCCGGTGAGTCGTTCAGCGAGCGAACGCGCCGTCCGGGCGAGGCTCGAACGGGCAAGCACCCGCGCGCTCCCGCCTTCATTGACGATGCCCGCGGCGCGACGATCGACGGGGATCACCGCGAGCACCTCGACGTCGAGCTGGTCGGCGACATCGCCGGGCCGGTACGGCCCGGCTCCCGCCAGCACCACACCGACCGGCAGCTCGCCGGCTGGCAGCCCGTCGAGGCGTTGCGCCAACGCTGCAAGTTCCTCGGCCACCGGGCGGACGAACACCACCAGCCGGCTGACCGCGCTCAGCGCCGCGGGCGGCCAGCCAGGACGCAGACGGCCCGCGTCGACCACCACGTCGGGTTCGGCACGGTCGAAGCTCGTCGTTACCGCGGCCACCAGCCGGTCTCCACCATGCGCCCACAGACGCGTCATCCGCTCGGGCGACTCCGGCCCGACGAGGACCGGCACGCCCGCTACACGTTGCATGTGCGACTCCCACCCGGCTGCCCGATCGCGGCTCGTCACCAGTGTCGACAAGCCCGGCTCGCGGTGCAGACCGTGACGCAACGCCAACACGCCACCGTCGCCGTCAGCCTCGACCAGCACGCCCCTCGCCAAGCACCCGGTCACCAACACGGCCGTCGTGGTCACGCCGGGCGCACCGCGCAACGAGGCGAACACGAAAATGCTCACTGGCCCACCAGCACCAACCGCAACCCGCCCGACGAGCCCGAACCCGCCAACGAGGCGATCAACTCGGCGTCGGCCACCGACGCGCGCAACGACACCAACGTGCGCCCGTCCGAGCGCGCCTGGTCGACCGCAGCGACCTCGGCGTGGCGAACCACTACCGGATCAGCGGCATCGGCCGCGCCCGCACTCGTCACGACGTTGACGAGATCGCCGCCGATCAATCCGACCGGGAACTGGCCCGCGTCGAGCGCCAGACCAGCCAGGCCGTCACCCTCGCCGATCACCGCGCCGGACGTGACGAACGACGGCGACCACAACACCCCGGCCGGCAGGTCGACCACCGCCACCTTGCCGACGATCGCGGCGGTCTCTGCCGCGGCGAGATAGGCGATCTCGTCACCTGCCTGGACGTAGACGACACGCAGATCACCCGCCGCGATCGTCGCGCCGCGTTCGACCGGCACCGCGACCGCCAACACCGCAACACGCTCGGTCGAGCTGAGATGCCACAGCACTGCCGCCAGCGCGAAGCCCACCGTGACCAACACGCCCACCGCCAACTCCGGCAACCGCACACGACGCGGTGGACGAACCTGCGGGTCGCGCACACGCTCATCGCCGTTGGACCCAGCGGAGGCTGGTCGTTGGCCCGTCGCTCGCGCCCCGGTCCGAGTCGCCATCAGCGTGTTCCGATCGCTTGGATCTCACCCACCTGAACGGTCTGACTCGCCGAGCGGGTGATCGTCGGCAGCGTTCCTGCCTGGCCGACGTTCGACGACCACGCGACCTCGAACTCGACCGTCACCGACAGGTCGTAGCCCTCGGCCGGCGATGCCGTCGTGTATGTGTGCGCGCACGTCGCCGCGCTGTCAGCCAGACCCCGACGCCACGGCGTACCGGCCTCGCACTCGACCGAACGCCCGTCACCAGTCGACCACACCGCCCGCGTTGGCGTGGCGGTCACCGTGGACGACACGCGACCAGCGGTGGCCGTCGCCGAATAGGTCTGCCACCACCCGCCGTCGACCCACAGCCACGTCGGCATCCGCACCACCAGCCGCCCCGACGCCGGACTGGTGAGCGCCAACGGCGCCGCGATCGGCACCGACTCGCGGGCCTCGGCGGCCAACTCGCCCGGATCAACCCCGCCACCTTCGGGCACCGCAGTGGCCCCGTCGACGGCGACCGGACCGATGCCCTCGCACACCCGCATCAGCCAGCGACCCGTCGCCGAGAAACGACGCTCGCCGAACTGGTTGAACACCCTGATCACCGTGTCGTCGGCGACCACGACCTCCCACCAACACTCCGACTCGCCATCGCCAAACGGTTCCGGTGTCGTGCCGCCCGGTGTGCCCGGAGCGGCTGCGACCGCCGTTGGATTGCCGTCCTCGTCGATCTCCCCGCCCCCGCCACCCTCATCGTCGCCTCCGCCGGGTAGGCCCGGCAGGCGATCGTCGCCGAACACCAGCGAGACATCGGCGACCGTCGTGGCCGTCAGCACACAGAGCACCGCCAGCAGGTACATGGTCAGCTTTCGAGCGCGCACCCGGCCACCCCCTCCCAGCTCTGGATCACGCGATACTCGGCGAGCTTCCACACCCCGTCGACACGGTGCATGACCCCACGACTGTTGAGCGTCACCACCCGATCGTTCAGCACAGCACCACTCGCCCGATCGACGATCACGCCGTCGTCGACGAAGCACTCCTGCACCTCGGCCGAGCCGCCGTCAACCGACGCCACGGTCACCACTTGATGACCGACGGGGTTGTCCGGGCGGGCCAGACGGCGCCCCTCGTCGCGATACCGCTCCACCTCACCCGTCACGACCGCAAGCTGCTCGCCGACCGCGTGCGCGGCCAGGCGCGCATCGTTCGGGTCCGGCACCGTGTCGGACGAGAGCACCTGGTGCCGCGCGTCCCAGTAGGCAACGAAGCGAGCGGTGATCTCCTCCTCGACCGACCCGTACACCGGCGGTGCCGTTGCCGGCGTCGAAACCGTGGTCGCGGCCGTCGAAGTGGTCACCGCGGTCGTGGAGGAGGCCGCTTGCGTGGTCGATGTGACGGTGGACGGCGGCGAGGTGGTCGCCGACGTTGTGGTGGTCGCCGCGTTGGACGTTGTCGACGTGCTGGTCGAACTCGACGGCGAAGCTGGGGTTGTGGAGTCAGCTCCCTCGCCGCCGCCACTGCACGCGCCCGCGAGGGCGGCCGCGGCGAGCACTGCGAGCGACGACGCTGGGCCGCGGGAGAGCCAACGGCGACGGGTCGATCGACGTGACGGCGGCGACAGCACTTGGAACCCCCCAACAGCAGACGGCGGTTCCCGACCGACCCGGTGCTGGCTCGACAGGCCGGCGTGACGCGCCGAGCAAGGTCGAATCGCTCGGGAGTCCAGCCCTATGACGGTCAGGCTGGCGAGACCGGGCACCCCCAGGTAGCCGCCAATCACTGTAGCCGCCCAACGGCACGCCGTCATCAGCTCGCCCACGGCAACGCCCGCAGACGGCACTCCGCACGCCAGCGGCGCTGGGCGAGTCGATGCACGTTCACGTCCTCGTCAGCGGCGATGTCCGCCAGCGCCTCACCACCCAGGCGGGTCCGCACGATCAGCGCCAGCGCAGCGTCGGAGATCACGCCGTCCCGGCAGGCCTGCCCCAACTCGGCCACAGCGACCCCGGCCAGCACCGTTGCTTCGGCCGATTCCACCCCTGGCGCGGCCCGCTCATCGAGCTTGTCGAGTGGAACCGAGCGGGGCGCTTCGATCAGCCGGTGCCGCCGGTACCACTTGCGAACGTCCCACAACACGTTGGCGGCGACCGAGCCGCGACGAGTCGTCGGGTAAGTGCGGATGCGTTCCCATGCCAACGAGACCATCTCGTCCAGCGCGCTCGGGTCGTCGTAGCCGGCGGTCGCCGCCAACCGGACCAACCCCGGCAGCAGCGCTTGCAACAGCACCCGGCTCGCCATCTCGTCGGACGGCGCCAACTCGGCCAGCGCGGCGAGCACATCGTTGGCGACCGCTGGGTCGCGGCGCCGCTCCAACAGCGCCGCGAAGTCGGCCAGACCCGCCAACGCCGGGTAGGAGCGGGACCAGCGGATGAGAGTGCGTCGAGCGAGCGGGCTGCACGCGAGCGCGTCCCATTCGGTATCGAGCAGAGCGGTAACAGGCATCGGAATTCCTCCAGGTGTCGAAACGGACATCCGGCACGATCCGCGCGGCGATTCCCGGCGGCGTTCCGGTTCGCGTTCCCGGCCCAAAGAAATCCGATCGCGCCGGCTGTCACCGTTGCGGTCGGGATCACGGACGCGTTCCCGATCGGTCTCCCACCCCTCTCCCACGACACCGGAGGGGTGCCGTGGTGTCATCGCTGTCAACCGGGCGCGGCCTAGATCGGCATGGACGAACACGAACTCCTGGTTCTGCGCGCCAGCCAACACCCCAACACGGTCATCGCCCGGCTCGGCTTCGACCTGCGCCACCGCTACCTCGAGGAGTGCTGGGCACCCGTCATCGGCCCGGCGTCGGTACTGCTCCTACGACGCCTGCCCGACCTATGGCAACAGCAAGAACCCGCCGAACTCACCCCCGGTGAACTCGGCCGCTACGTCGGCCTCATGCGAGACGCCACGTTGCACACCCTGCGCCGGCTTGAACGATACGGATTCGCCCGGCCCGACGGGCACGGCGAGATCGACGTGTTCACCACCGCCGGCCCGGTCCACAACCGTGATCTTGACCGCCTCCCACCGTCCAGCCGCGCACAGCACAGCCTCATGGTCACCGAGCAGTTCGCCACCGCGCTCGACCCCAACCGCACCAACATCACCCGCCGCCTCGACCAACTCCAGAACCACCCTCGCCCACACCTGCACCTCGTCCGATGACCCACCGCACCACCAATCGTATTCCCGGCATCGTTCCCGCCCGCCACCCCTATCGCTCCCGCGACCCCTATCCGGCAGCCGAGTCGAACGGCCGAATCCAACAAGCACACACTTGCAGGTGCCCCTTCGGGGCACCTGCGGTGGCCTTCCCGGTCGAGCGATGAGGTTCACGATCACCCCGCTCGGCGGAGCGGGCCGCAGCGTCGGCCAGATCGTCCACGCGATCGTCGCCTACCTCCAACCCAACCCCACACCCACCACGCCTGCCACCGCGACGCCGCCAGTCGGGACGATCGAGTCACCCACCGCCCGCTACTACGCCGATTCCGGCGAAGGACCGGGACGCTGGAGCGGGAACGGCGCAGCGGCGGCTGGGCTGGTCGGCGTGGTCGACACTCAGGACTTCGCCCAGGTGCTCGCTGGCCGCGACCCTGCGACCGGCAGGCGGCTCATCACCGCTCAGGGATCGGCCGGACGCCGTCCGCAGCTCGGCGTCGGCACCGCGACGATGACCGGACCCGGCGGCGAACCCTGGTACGACAGCCATGACGCCGCGGCCGTCCTCGACCTCACCGTCGCCGAGCTCGACGCCCTGCTCGACACCGGCACCCAACTCGCCGCCAACGCCACCGGAACGACGAACGCTCCCGTTCCCGGTTCGGTTCCCGGTTCCATTCCCGGTTTGATTCCCGGTTCGGTCCCGGCCACGTCGTATCTGCTGCCGACCTTCGATCACGCCGGGAACCGATGGGTCACCGAACACGAGCTCACCCGCTACGAAACCGCCCTGGCAACCGGGATCACCCCCGCCGAGGTCGCCGACGCCGGCGCACCTGACGACCTGCTCCCACTCGGTGACGCGGCACGGCTCGTCGGCGTGATCCCCCGATACCTCCGTCGTCTCGCGGTCCGCTACGAACGCAACCGGGCCGACATCGACGCCGCTGTCGCTGCGGGGCAGCCGGTGCGCGAGGCGTACCTGATCGGCGAGCGCGGCACCCGCGGCCGCTGGTTCGTGACCCGCGCCGAACTCGCCGCCTTCGTCGGTCGCCGCCGACCGCCCGCCGTACGGGTCGGGTTCGACGTGACGTTGACGACCGAGAAGTCCTTCGGGGTGCTCGCCCTGCTCGCCGACGACACGACCCGCGCCGCGGTCCTCGACACGATCCGCGACGCGAACGACTGGGCGCTCGGCTGGCTCGAAGAACACGCCGCCTACACCCGCATCCGCAACGAGAGCGTCCCCGTCGATGGGTGGACCGCGGCATCGTTCGAGCACCTCACCTCACGCGCGCTCGACCCACACGTCCACCACCACAACGTGGTCGCCAACACCGTCGTCGGCCCCGACGGTGAACGCCGCGCCCTCGACGGCCGCCACCTGTACGACCACGCCCAAGCTGCCTCGGCGCTCGTCACCGCGCACGCCCGCTACCACCTCACCGAAACCCTCGGCGTCGCCTACCGGCGCGGCCGACGCGGCGGCTGGGAGGTCGAGGGAATCGGCGACGACGTGCTCCACGAGTTCTCCCAACGTCGCAACGAGATCGACGACGCGTTGCGCGAACTCGAAGAAGCGATCGGGCGCGGGGCCACCGTCGATGAACTCCAACAGGTCGTCCTCGCCACCCGCCCCGCGAAGCAACACACCGTCCTCGACACTCTGCGCGCCGAATGGTGGGACCGTGCCAGCGGCGTCGGCTTCACACCCGACGACCTCGCCGCGTGCACCCCAGGTACCACCGTGGAGCGCGAACTGATCGACCCGGCACAAGTCCACGCGGCACTCGCCGCGCCGGATGGGGTGTGCCGCAACCTGTCGGTGTTCGACCGCGGTGACCTGCTCGCCGCGATCGTGGACATGGCCGACCCCGCCAGCGACCCCGACCAACCCCGCCCGCTCCACCTGACCCCCGACGACGTGGAGCGGCTCGCCGACAGCTTCCTCGCTTCCGGCCACGTGATCGACCTCGGTAGTTGCTACACGACCCGCGAGATGCTCGCCGTGCAGACCCGCATCGTCGCCCACCACCGCGCCGGCCTCCACACAGCAAGCCACCGCGTCACCGCCAGCCAGCTCACCGCGGCGCTCGCCAGCCACCCGCATCTCAGCGACGAACAAGCAGCACTCGTCTCGACGTTCACCACGTCGGGGCATCGCATCCAATGCGCGATCGGTCGAGCCGGGGCCGGCAAGACCACCGCGATGGCCGCCGCCGTCGACGCCTGGACCGCCGCCGGCTACCGGGTGCTGGGCGCCGCCGTCAAAGGCGAAGCCGCCCGCACCCTCGCCGCCGCCACCGGCATCCGCTGCGAAACGCTCGCCTGGTACCTCGCCCACCCCGACCCCGACGACCATCCCCTCGACGCCAACACCGTGCTCATCGTTGACGAAGCATCCACCATCTCCGACCGCGACCTCGACCGGCTCGTCACGCTCGCCGAGCAAACCGGCACCACCCTGCGACTGATCGGCGACCCCGCCCAGCACTCCGCCGTCGAAGCCGGCGGCATGTTCCGCGTCCTCTGCCAACGCTTCCGCGCCCACACACCCGAACTCACGACCAGCCACCGGCTCAAGAACCCACACGACCGCGCCGCCGCCGACCACCTGCGCGCCGGGGAGATCGACCGTGCCCTCACCGAACTCGCCGCGGCCGGACACCTCCACGTCATCGACAACGAACTCGACTTCTACCGCGACATACTCAACCGCTGGTGGACGAACCATCAACACGGCATCCACCACCCGATGATCGACCGCCGCAACCGCACCCGCCGCAACCTCAACCGCCTCGCCCACACCCTCCTCCGCACAGCAGGCGAAATCGGCGGCGACGAGATCACCGCCAGCGACGACCGGCGCTTCACCACCGGCGACCGCGTCGTCGCCCGCATCCCCAACCGCGACGCCCACCCACACAACCAACCCGACCGCTACATCCGCAACGGCTCCCTCGGCACCATCACCGGCATCCGACCCCACGCCACCGACGCCCACCTTGACCGGCTCATCATCGACTTCGACGACCTCGGCACCATCGCCGTCGACCGCTCCTACTTCGACGAACACGACCTCCCCAACGGACGCCGCGAGACCGGCATCGACCACGCCTACGCCGCCACCAGCTACGCCGTCCAAGGCTCCACCTACCTCGAATCCGCCGGACGGATCGACCCCACCGCCAACCGCAGCGAGGCATACGTCGACATCACCCGCGGCCAACACGCCAACCACCTCTACCTCACCCGACCCACCGACCCACTCGACGGCGAAACCCTCCCCGCACTCCCACCACCACCCACCCGCGACGAAGTCGCCGCCCGCCTCATCAACTCCCGCGGCGAACGCACCGCCTACGAACTCCACGAAGCCCGTCAACAAAAACGCGACGACCTCGGCCACGCCGTCGGCCTGTGACTTCAGCGCGCAGCGACCGATGGTCGAGGGACCGTCCTCGAAGTGACCTCGGCGCGCGACGACCCCGGAGCATTGCGGAACCGGGTACTCGCCTCCTTGAGCGTGACGATGGGGGGAACGACGCGGCGTTGTACCCGTCGTGGGTCATCGGCGCCCGAGCACGATGGTGGCGATGAGGAATTCGTCGTCGGGTCCGATGCACCCTTTCTGACCCGCTCGGTGTGGCGATCACAGATTCGTCGACGTGGAGCACCGTCGGGCCGAGGCACTCGATCCGGGGCAGAAGACGGCGGTCGCTAGAGTCGGCCGCCGTGTCAGCCAGGAACCGTCCGGAGGAGGAGTACGCGATGCGGCTCCTGGAGGCGATCTATCCGGGCACGACCGCGACGCTGCACGACGACAACTCGCAGCCGGGGATGTACGACATCGCGGTATCCGGGGCGCTGGATGCCGCCGTGGAAGTCCGCCGCCACCTCGACGGACCGCTGAAGGGATTGTTCGCAGGAGCCAACAAGCTCAGCTCGAAGCGCGACGAGCTGTCCCGCATGTGGCTGTTTTGTCGAGAGGTGGCCGAGAGCCTGTTGGGCGAGCGGCGCTACCCGGATCGACTCAGTTTCGACCCGGACGATCTAGCTGCGGTGTTGGCACGTCTCGAACAGAAGGGCATCGAGCACATTGGCTACTACGCGGACTGGCTGGACTACTCCACGTGCGCTCCCGGCACCCCAGTTGCGTTTGCCGATCCGGACGTCGGCAAGCTCTTCGAGCTGCTCGGTGAGGCCGCCGAGCATGCCGACGCGGTGCCCTCCCCGGTTGGCGGCTGGACCTTCTCGACGGCGTGGGGTGGGGTCGGCACCAAGACCCCCGAGCAGATGGGGGCATGGCTGAACGAGCTGCTCGCGTCCGATGAGCTGAGCGGTGATCGTGACAAGTTGGCCCGCTCAGGCAAGCCGCACCGGGTTCTAGTGATGCCGCTGGACTCGAGTACCGGCGAGGGTTGGGCGACGACCCACTGGCCGCCGCATTCCGTGCCAATCGACTCCATCGAGTTGCCCGAGGAGATGACTGGGGTAATCATCACGTTCCCAGCGTCCCTGCACGTTTCGTTCACCGCAGCGGACGGGTGGCGCCGCCACGACATCGATGTCCCGCTGCCCGACCGTTAGGTCGCGCGGATGAGGTAGCTCGCGCAGCAAGCCTCTGGCTACTGAGCCGGCTTCGGCTCGGGCCGCGGAATGGCGAACGACGTTCGGGCTGGCGTTCGCTACGGCTCGGTCTGTTCTGCTTGCTCGTCCGGGTCGACAGCGCCCGCTTTGGGGACATGCACGAACATGACGGTGAGCCGGACTGTCGTACCGAACTTTGGATGCGTGACGTTGGTGGCGAAGTCGTACGGACCACGGTCCTCGAGATCGCCGTCGGTCGAACTCTGCGTGACAGCCTGCTTGCATCGCTGAACCACGAGCGATAGTTGCTCAGGACGCACGTAGTACAGCAGCAGCTGAGAGAATGTGCTGGCCGTCCCATAACCAAGTAGCTGCCCGAGATCAGTCGGAACCTGACCTTGGCCGCCCCAGATCTTGGCCTCGGCGATGTGTGCGGCCCTCTCGTAGCTCCCCGTGTCGGCCTGCACGAAGATGTCCGTCTTGCCTTCGCCTTGGAACACCTCCCGATGGGCGCTGTCGAACACCGTGTTCAGCGTCGTCACGAGCAGGCTCGAGATGTCCTCCTCCTTCAGTTTCGCGTACGTGGCCGGGTAGCGCTCAACGCCATGCCGCCACTTGCCGATGACCTCTAGGAGGTTCGCAACTGAGCCGTCGTTGAGGACGAAGTTCAGATCGACTGCCACTGGTTCGCCGAGTTCTGGCCCCGCTACGACCACCTCAACGGTGGGCCCGCCCTCGGCCGGGGTGAGTTCGAGCGACCCGAGCTGTTCAACGATGAGGTCGATCACCGCAGCATTGCCCTGGGCGATGCTCGCGAGGCGTGCCAGACGAGCGTCGACCGTTGCCTCCAGCTCAGCACGCAGTGCATGGTCGTAAGCGGCCACTTGAGCATTGACCGCAGCGATCGCGTCAGCCAGGTACCCGGCCGCCGCCGAGACCTGGTCTACGGGTGGCGCTACTCCATCAGGATCTTGGTCGTGCGGAGCGTCCGCGAAGATGTACACGCAGCCGTTGCCGCTGCGCAGCAACGGTCCACTTGGTGGCTCAAATTGGTGCTCGCCGAGGGGCTCACGTTCGAGTTGCTCGGGCCAGCGTTCGAGCAACTCGATGTCGCCGCTGATCGGCACCCGGTAGGCCCACCGCCAGTAAGGGTAGCTGTCCGGCCCCTCGCGGTCGTGCCGATACTCCCGCTGCGGCTCGCCGTCCGGCTCCGGCTGGCCGCTCACGACGAGCGGCTGCGCGAACTCTGTCCAGTTCTTGCTGAGCTGGTCGACGATCTGCTCGACCGTGGATCCTGTCGGCTTGGCGAAGCCAGCGTTCTCTCGCGCCGTCCGCGCCTTGTCCTTGAGAAGAGGTTCGAGCGGACAGTTGTCCCGAATGTGCTGCGTCCAGAGATACTCGCCCACGCGATGATGATCGCATCTTCCGCGGCGCCACCTCGACCTTCTCGGTACTCCGCGAGCCGTACTCAGCCTCGGTCGAGGTGTGACAGGAAGGCCGCGGCAAGCTGTTTCCAGCCTTCGGCCGGCACGTCGCCGTCGATTTACCTCGGCGACCTCGTCGTTATCGCGGTGGTTGTCCTGCCGGTAGCCGTGGGTGTACATGGTCGGCGGCCGACTGGTGTCACCGAAGAAGTTGATCGCCCGGTTCCGCTCACCCGCGTGGGCGATGGCCCACATCGGATCGAGGCCGTGCCGCATGTTGGTGTCGACCAGTCGGAACCGGCGGAGGGTACTGCCAGCGTGACAAGTGGCTTGGGTCAACGGCCTAGACCCGCGTGCCCAAACCTCCACGCGCTCACCAACACCCTCCCCGCCGCCTCACCGTCGATGGTTGGCAATGATCCTGGACCTGTTCGCCGGGCCAGGCGGCTGGTCCGAAGGGCTCCGCATCCTCGGCTTGCACGACATCGGGATCGAGTGGGACGCTGCCGCGTGCGCCACACGCGCCGCCGCCGGGCACCTCACGATCCGCGCCGACCTGACCGCCTACCCGGTCGAGCCGTTCCGCGGTCGCGTCACCGGCTTGATCGCCTCACCACCGTGCACAGCGTTCAGCGTCGCCGGGCTCGGCGAGGGACGCGAGCACTTACCCGCCCTGGTCACCGCCATGTACCGCGGAGACTGGCACGCCCTACGCGACCAGTGTCCGCTGCCGGTGTGGGCACCCCTCGACGTCGGCCGCTGGATCGAAGGCACCGAACCGGGCTGGATCGCGCTCGAACAAGTCCCACCCTGCCTGCCGCTGTGGTGTGCCCTCGCCGAGTGGCTCCGACCCCGCGGCTACCACACCTGGACCGGAATCCTCAACGCCGCCAACTACGGCGTTCCACAAACACGCCGCCGCGCCTTCCTGCTCGCCCACCGCCACCAGCCCGCCGCGCCGCCGACACCGACGCACGCCCGTCGCCCGCAACCGACGCTATTCGAGACACGCCAGCCGTGGGTGACGATGGCCGACGCACTCGGCTGGGACGGCGCCCTACGCCACACCCGCGGCACGGGGATGACCGAACGTCACGGCCCACGACCCGACCGCGACACCACCGAGCCAGCGATGACGCTCGGCAGCAAGGCCCGCTCCTGGGAACTCAACCGGCGACAGAACGCTGGTAGCAAGCCGATCCGCAACGTCCCCGACCACGAACCCGCACCAACCCTCACCGCTGCGGCAGATGCCAAGGCACAGTGGATATGGGAACGCCCGGCCACCACCGTCGTCGCCTCGTTCCGCCCCGACGTGATCGGCGCCCCCGTCCATCACGGTCCGGGCGCATCCCGCGTCGGGCACCCGGACTCGGTACGCATCACCCCTCGCGAAGCCCTCATCCTCCAATCGTTCCCACCGGACTATCCCGTCCAGGGCTCCCGCTCCAAAGCGTTCGAGCAGATTGGCAACGCCGTACCGCCGCTGCTGGCGACCCACGTCCTTGCCGCGCTCACCGGTCGCGTCCTACCGGTCGGCCTCGCCGACGATCGACGAGGGTGGGTCGCGTGACGCCGTACAACGACGACGGCAAGGGCGTCATCGACCTCTGGACCGAACCTCGCCAGTGAGGCGATGGCCCGCCCTGTGAGTGCGGCCAGCCCGCGGCGCAGCCTAGAGAGGCCGTGCAAGAACCGTGCCCCACGGCGGCGGCGTGCAGTCGACGGGGCTGCTCGTACTCGCCGCTCATCGAGTCGTGGGACTACACCACGTTCTTGTTCGCCAACGTGGGCTCGGACTCTGAGCACCCCGATACGTTGCGCTACCCGCGAGGTAGCCGTCCCTTTCGCTCGATCGAACGTATCGATCTGATCGAACTCCACCGCATCCGCCGACGCGGTGAACACCGCGGCGAAGTCGAGACACTACGCGGCCGATTGATGCGACCCGGCTCACGATCACTCCTGATCCCAGTGCGAGTGTCCAACGGCGCATCCGGCGCGCGGAGCGGCACCGCCGACTTCAAGGTCGCCGTCGCCGGCCGCTGGCTGCGCGAACACGGCGCCACCATCGAACAGCCCGCCACCGTCGCACCCGGCATCAGCGTGGACGAGATCGAACGCGCTCACCCCGGTATCGACCCCCGAGCCCGCTACCAACACCGCACCTACCCGCTACTCGACCTCGGCCTGCGTCGCAGTGACTGCCGTCGCGTCATCGCAGACGCCGGGCTACCAGTGCTGGGCCAGAGCGCGTGCTACTTGCCCGTTCCACGACAGCGAAGCGTGGCGCCGCCTCAAGCGCGAGCCCCGGCCTCTTCGCCGATGCGCGTCACATCGAAGCAACGCTCAACGATCGCCGCGCAACACTCGGCCGCGACCCCATCTACCTCACCCGCCATGGCCGACCTCTCGCCATCGTGTTCGCCTACGACCAACTCACGCACGAACTCCAACTGCGACTCCGGCTACTACATGAGCTGAACGCCAACCGCTGGCTGGCTGCGGAGGTTTCCCGACACCCTGGACATCCGCACGCTCGGTGTTCTACCGCGCTGTTTGGACGAATGTCGGGAAGCTCGCGTAGTGGGCCGCGAACGCCGCGATCTGGTCTTCTTCGAGATCGAATCCCAGTGCCTGCACGGACGTTCGCGATGGGGGCGGCTCGCATGGCATGAGGGCTCGGAGCGCCTGGAGTTCGCGCACCGTGAGGGGCGGTGTCGTGATCGGCGTGGGGCAAAGACCTTGCCATCCCGGAGCGGCCACCAGCGCACTCGTTGCCGCAGCTCGTTCGGGTGACGGGAGACAACCCCCGGCTGTGACCATCGGCGTGCCGTCTTGGTACCTCAAATCGAACGCCCGGACGAAGCCGCCTGGTCGTGCGGCCTCGCCGGCGTGAGAGTGGAGCAGCGTGTTCAGGCCGTCGGCGAGGGCGGACATGACGAGGGCGTGGTCCTTGTACTTCCCGGTCGTCGTAAAGGGCTCGACTGGGAACGCGTCCCCGAACAGCTCGAGGAACGCTTCACGCCGTTCGTCAACTGGACCGGCATACCGATTGGGTGCGGCGTTGAAGGTAACCAGGAGCACAGAGTCCGCCGGGAGCCGTCGAATCAGATAGCGGAGTTCGTCGACCTTCACCGTGTCGAGAGCCTTGTCGTAGTCGAGCCAGACGATCCAGGGGCGTTCGGCGAGATCCGGCCGGTCGTCGAGCAGAGTTGGCAGCACTTCGTTGGACGTTCCCTCGATGACCTCGACGGTTCGGTAGGGCTTGTTGTAAGTCGCCCGCGTGAATACGACGGGGTCGGACTCGATTGAGATCATCGTTTCGATGCCCAACTCGCGATGGGCGATCTCGAAGTCGACGAACCATACGGAGCCCAGCCCCACGTAGACGTAGTCGAGATCGTCGTTCGTCGACGTCAACGCGCGGAGAGCGCGAAAGGCGCGGTCGCGTTCGATGGCCTTGTTCTGGCGTACGCTGAAATTGACGTAGCTGGTGGAGCTGCCGGTCACGAGTCTTCTTCGTCTACGAGTTCGTCGTACGCGTACTTGAACGACTGGGATCCAACGTCCCGGTACGTCATGTTCTTGTCGCCGAAGGCCGCTGCGAGCGCCCGTAGCTGCTTGCGGGGGACCGCGTAGTTGATGTTGGCGACGGGCTCGGTAGCGGCCTTCTTGGTCACTGTCGGGAGGGACACGGCGGGGCGTTCCGGGACGTTGGCGATACTGGTGCCTGTGGTGCTGGTTTCGAGCTGCTTCAAGCCTTGGAGGTCGTTCTTGCGTGCGTTCGTGTAGTCGATCCAGGCCCGGGTCGGCTCGTACATGCGGGAGCGGGCACGTCGGTAGACCGCCGACGACGAGTCGACGTTCCGCTTGGTGGTGGTCATCGGCAACAGCAACGGATTTTCGGCGCTGAAGAAGACGAACCCGATAAACCCGGCGTATTGCCGGTGCCACATAGGGGTGAGGTCGCCCCAGCCGGTGAGGGCCGTGCGATCGGCGGCGAGCATGATGCGGCCGTTGCATGCCACATACCAGCCCGAGAGCGTGTCCTTACGTTCGTCCGGCTCGTTGTCGTCCGGTGGCTGGAAGAGCATGCCGGCCACGATCTCGATCTCGACTCCGTCGTCGTCGTACTTGACCCTCATCGGTGCGAAGGACTCGTTCTCCTTCAGTTCGACGGTCGATCCCTCGACGAGGGTGCCGTTGAGCACGATGCGTAGGCCGCGCATCAGCGGCAGCATGTAGTCCCTCGCGAGGATGCGTCGGAGAGACCTCTCGTAGGATTCGTCGCCGAACAGGGCCTGGGTCTGCGGGTGGAGCTGCGAGACGTGTATGCGGACTCCGACGTGCGGGCTGGGATCGTCCTCCTCGATGTCGAAGTCCCACGATGGTGCGAAATCGCTGCCGTCGGCTGGGTCGAGGTCGCTCCTTAGCCACTCCGGGACGTCGATCGGTACTTTAAACGCCGTCAGCACGTCGTCTTCTGCGTAGGTGCTGTGGATCTCGATCTCACTGCCCAGCTTGAAGATCGCGCGCTTCATGCCGATGCCGTAGACCCCGACCGAGTAGTCGTCTGGGTCGTCTCCGCGAGCCCTGCCGAACGTGAACGCGTAGTTGGCCGCGTCGTCGAGCGTGATTCCGGTGCAGTTGTCCTCGATCGTGAACGCGTCCTCGCTCATCGCGATCGTGACCTCGTAGTCGGCGAGAGCCGAGTCGACGACGAGCGTTCGGGGCCGTTCGCCGGACGCTTTCCAAGCCGCGTCGATACTGTTGTCGATCAGGTCGAGGATGCAGTCCTCAAGCGAGATATCGCGCGTCAGCATGCTGACGAAGAAATCCTTGCTCGGACGGGCGTTGGCTTTCGTGATCGTCATCTGCTCGGGTTCTCGACTTCGGACTGGAATCGACTCCCGCCCGCGTTCATTGCCGCCGGACGTCCGCTGGAAGGTCGGCGCGGTCGACGCCGTAGTAATCGGCTGCCGAGCCGAGTGAGTGAAGCAGAAGTTCGGCAGGGCCGAGTGTGAGGTCTTGGTCCGGTAGCGGCGGCGTCGCACCAAGGGCATCGGCGATGGTCCGGGCTAAGGCGGCCGCTAGCCGCGGCGGCACCGCATTTCCAATCTCCCGCAGGGCGTGCCACTTGGCGACGTTGAACGCGAACCAATCCGGAAAGGAGTGAAGGCGCGCCGCTTCTCGCACCGTGATCACTCGAGGCTTTCGATGATGGATCGGCCTGGGGGCTGTGAAGCTGCCGTGGTCTCGGCCCGTGCCCGCGCGTAGAGTCGGCGCGAACCCGGCGCCGTCGAGTCGCCGCGTTCGGCTCGTTTCGTCGGCCTGACCGGGGGCCAACGCGGCGAATCGCTTGACGACGGCGGCGCTGTGGATCGTGCGTTGGCATCCGGTCAACGTGTTCGCGTCCCATTGCCTCGGGTATTCGAGGCCAACCGGCCCACGCAGCGACGCTGCGTAGGTCGAGGCTCTGCTTGTGAGGTCATCGAGTGCTTCGGAGGTGAAGCGCAGCGCGTCGTGGGTCAACAACTCGGCAATGGTCTCGATCGTCGGCAGGTCGTCGAGGGCGTCGGCTACCGTGACGCGCTCGACGACAGGCGAAGGTGTCGCAGGCAATGGCAACCCGTCGGCGACCCCAATGATGAACACCCGCCGGCGCTGTTGGGGAACGCCGAACTCCGAAGCGTCGAGACGCACCGGCAACTCCGCGGCGAGCCGATAGCCGGCATCGCGCAACAGTGCCTGGAGCCTCACGAGGTGCCCCCGCGCATTCGCGTAGAGGAGGCCGGGCACGTTCTCGATCACGAAGGTCGAAGGCTTCAATTCGCGAACCAGGCGAGCGAACGAGAAGATGAGGTCGTTCCGTTCGTCGTCCGACCGCTGCTTGCCCATGTCGGAGAAGCCCTGACAACTTGGGCCGCCGAAAAGGCAGTCGATCACGCCGTCCCACTCGCCCTCGCGCTTCGTGAGCGCCCAGCCCTTGCGAACCGCGGTGTGGATCGTTTCGGCGGTCATCGCGGAGACGTCTCCGCAGACCGGGTAGCAGTGCGGAAAGTTCCGTTCGTGGACAGCGAGATGAACGGGGTCGCTATCGGCGGCAGCGAGCACGTCGAATCCCGCCTGCTCGAATCCGAGCGACATTCCTCCGGCTCCGGCGAACAGATCGACCGCAACTGGACGACGTGCGCTCGAAGTTGAGTTGACGTCGTCCTGCTCGGCCATGTCCTCCCCAGTCGTGGATGCTAGAGCGACACGCTAACTCGACACACCCGCTAGGCAGCGAGTTTGCGAACGAGTGCCTCGACGCGATCCGCCACGGCGGTGACGTCCTCGTGGGTCCAGACTCGGACGACCCGCCACCCTTCCCGCTCGAGCGCGAGGTCCGTGTCGGCGTCACGCCGGCGGTTGCCGTCGATCTTTGCTCGCCACCACTTCACGTTCTGTCCCGACAACCTGCAGTGAAGCGGGCATCCGTGCCAGTAGCAGCCGTCCACAAACACGGCCACGCGCGCCCGGGTGAAGACGACGTCCGCCCGACGTCGAACAGACGGCACTGGGCGTACGTCCACGCGGTATCGAAGTCCGCGGGCGTGCAGTAGACGCCGAAGCGCCAGCTCTGGCAGGGTGTCGCGTCGTGGCATTCGGGACATACGCGCTGAAACCCGACCTGATGTCGGACGAGGCGGAGGATGCCCGGCGACCATCTGCCAAGTCTGTCGAGTGCCGTGCGGTCGCGCCACGCGAACCGGCCGACCTCGACGAGCAAAGCGATCATTGGTGGGAAGTACTCACTGTGGCGTCGGCCGCCGTCATGTCTTCGACGGCTCGACCTGTCAGCAAACTGTCAGCAGAGCGGGCCGAAACAGGGTGCACTGCACGGACTGGGCGATGCTGTAAAGTCCTGATCTAGCTGGTACGACAGCTTCATTTCGCCCTCTCAAGGTGGCGGCACGGGTTCGAATCCCGTACGGGCTGCCAAGAACAATCAGGTCAGAGCCACCCTCCGGGGTGGCTCTCCTGCTTCCCGGCCCCTGTTGCCCACGGCTTACCCAGGGAAAGGGGAGGTCAACCGATGAAGGGATCGATGCGTCAACGTGGGTCGGCTTCGTCACCTCGCTAGCCAAGCCGAAGAGATACTCGACAGATACAACCCGAGCGCGTCGAACCGCCATGTGCGTGGCGCCGTCGCATTGGAAAGGCGACGGATACAGCCAGACCGCGCCTGGCCCGCCGCGGAGCGGGTTCCCACAGTCGGCTCTGACCGACGTTCCGGACGGGGATCTGGGCGTTGCACTTGTTGCACTTAATGATAGGGTTGGCTTCGTGAGCGATGTGATGGAGGTTCAGCCGGGCACTCTCGATGAGTCCGACCTCGACGCGCTCCAGCGCGCGCTTGCGGGCGGTGAAGCGATCGAGTTGCCGGAACGGCTGCACGCAGTTCTGGAGGCCATCGTGAAGCAGCTGCAGTTGGGCAATGGTGTCTCAGTCGTGCCGCTGCATGCCCAACTCACCACGTTCGAGGCGGCAGACATCCTGAACGTCAGCCGGCCGTTCCTGATCAAGCGGATTGAGGCCGGCGAGGTGCCGTTCCACATGGTCGGCACGCACCGGCGGCTCAAGCTCTCAGACGTGTTGGCATATCGCGATCGCCTCGCGATGCAGGCTGACGATGCCCTGGCGGCGATGACGGCGGAAGCCGAGGAGCTTGGCCTCTACGACTGAATCCGGTGAGCGGCGGGTACACGTCGTTGTTCTCGACGCAAACGTGCTGTACGGCATCGAGACGACGGACCTGCTGCTCACGATGGCGACGCGGCGTCTGTTCCGGCCTCACTGGTCACCCCAGATCCTGGCGGAGGTGGCCCGCAACCTCGGCGAGCGCCCCGACCTCGACAGCGCGGCGAGCAAGCGCCGAGTCGACCTGATGAACACGGCCCTGCTGTCGGCGAACGAGGAGGTGCCCGACGAGTTGGTCACCCTGATGCCGGTTAACGAGAAGGACCGTCACGTGCTCGCACTGGCGGTCAAGATCGGGGCGCAGACGATCGTCACCGAGAACTTGCGTGACTTCCCAACAGAGCTACTCGTGCCGTACGGCGTTGAGGCTCTCTCGTCAGACAGCTTCGTTGGCGGACTCGTCGAGGACGATCGCGCGGCGGTGATCGCAGCGATCGACGCGATGGCAGCACGGCGTCTGCGACATCCGAAAACGCGAGTCGACATCATCGCTTCCTTGAGTCGCTATCTGCCGACTGCGATGGCGCTCTGCGATGGCCCGCCATAGTCGACCCCGGCCCCGACGCTCGGGAGGTAGGTACGGATAGTTGCCTCGTTGGCAACAATCCGTGCCAACCTCCGGTTGTCGGCATCGGCATCGGCGGGGAGCTGGGACACCGTTGGGTAGGTTCGCGGCGATGAGCTCTGCCGAGACAACCCCCAGCACCTCACCGGTCGAGTGGTGGCGCGACGCCGTGATCTACCAGATCTATCCGCGCTCGTTCGCCGACTCCGACGGCGACGGTGTGGGCGACCTCGCCGGCATCGTCTCCCGGCTCGGGGCGCTGGCCGACCTCGGCGTCGACGCGATCTGGCTGTCGCCGTTCCAGCGGTCGCCACAGAAGGACGCCGGCTACGACGTGTCCGACTACCGCGATGTCGACCCGCTGTTCGGCACGCTGGCCGACTTCGACGCGCTGGTCAGGACGGCCCACACGCTCGGCCTGCGGGTGATCGTCGACCTCGTACCCAACCACTCGTCCGACCAGCACCCCTGGTTCCAGGCCGCGCTGGCTGCCGGACCGGGCAGCCCAGAGCGCGCCCGCTACCTCTTCCGCGACGGGCGCGGGGTGGACGGCGAGCTGCCCCCGAACAACTGGCAGTCGATGTTCGGCGGGCCGGCCTGGACGCGCGTCGTCGAGCCCAACGGCGTTGCGGGCCAGTGGTACCTGCACCTGTTCGACTCCTCACAACCCGACTTCGACTGGTCCAACGAAGAAGTCCACCACGAGTTCCGCGACGTGCTCCGGTTCTGGCTCGAGCGGGGTGTCGACGGGTTCCGCGTCGACGTCGCCCACGGCCTGGTGAAGGCTCCGGATCTTCCCGACTACACCCCCACAGCGACCGTCGTCCAAGCCGGTGCGCCGTACTGGGGACAGGCCGGCGTGCACGCCATCTTCCGCGACTGGCGGGCACTCCTCGACACCTATCCCGGCGACCGGGCGCTGTGCGGCGAGGTCTGGCTGCCAACGACTGCCGAGACGGCTCAGTGGGTGCGCCCAGGCGAGATGCACCAGACCTTCAACTTCGAATACCTGTACACCCGCTGGGACGCGGCCGCCCTACGAGCCGTCATCGACGAGTCACTGCGTGAGTACGGCGCGGTCGGCGCCCCGACCACGTGGGTGCTCTCCAATCACGACGTCGTACGCCACGCGACCCGGTTGACCCTGTCCGGTGACGCGCCGCCCGACCATGGCATCGGGCCGCGCTCGGACCTGCCCGACCCGGCTCGGGCCCTGCGTCGTGGTCGCGCGGCCACTGCCCTGATGCTCGCCCTGCCGGGCTCGGCATACCTGTACCAGGGCGAGGAACTGGGGCTCCCCGAGGTAGTCGACCTGCCCGGCGAGGTTCGCCAGGACCCTGTTTGGCTCCGCACCGGCGGCAAGGTGTACGGCCGCGACGGCTGTCGCGTACCGATCCCGTGGGAGGCGCGCGCCCCCGCCTACGGATTCAGCCCAACCGGTGCGAGTTGGCTGCCGCAGCCACCCGGGTGGGCGGCCTTGGCTCGCGACGCCCAGGCCGACGACCCCGACTCGACGCTGGAGCTGTACCGCGCCCTGCTGATGCTGCGCCGCCGACATCGCCTGGGGCAGGGGGAACTCACCTGGCTGGACTCGTTCGGCGACGCGGTCGCCTTCCGCAACGGCGCCGTCACGATCGTCGCCAACACCGGCACCGCCTCGATCGAGCTGCCGGCCGAGGCCACCATCCTGGCCGCCAGCACTCCACTCGACGCCACGATCCCTCCCGACACGACGGTCTGGCTGACGAGCTGAGTGGAGGAGCCAGACGTCCGGTGGCTGTCACGCCCCATACGTATGGTTGCCGTGTGCCCGATCGCTCGCAGCCCACCACCGGGCGCGGGCTCTGGGCCGTGACCCGGTCGGTGGTGTACAGCCACATCCTGTCGGTGAGCGAACCGCTGTTGTGGCCTCACCGTCGATCACATCGTGCCGGTGCCCGGTGGCGCCTACCTCGCGGTCGCCAGGCGGCAGACAAGTTGTCACGGTGCCACGCCCGACGACCTGCAGGTCGCCGTGTGCACTCGCCGGCGACCGGTCGCCTACACGAGTCCCGACGCGCTGACGTGGACCGAAACGGTGCCGGCCGCGTGGGCACCACCGTCGAATGGCTCGCTGCGCATCGACTCGGTCATCGCCACCGACGCCGGGCTGCTGGCGGCGGGGACGATCCTCGGTCCGCAGTGGCGGGCCGTGCTGTACTCGTCGCCCGACGGCACGAACTGGACTACCGAGCGCGAGCTGACGAACGCCGGCAACCCGCTCACCTCGGTCGAACTCGTCCACGACGGGACGACGCTGACCTACATCGCCCACGAGACGGCCTGCGACACTTCGTTCGACAGCCCCGGCGGCTGGGTGCTCGGATCGTTCTGGGCGCGGCACGGTCGGATCTTCACCGGAACCGACATCGCCTCGCTGAGGCTCCAGGAACCGGGCGAACACCCCCTGGCGCCCGCACCGCTGGAGCCACTACCGGACTGCGGTTCGATCGACGGCGTGCCGTACGCGGCCGTCCCGTACCCACAGTTCCGGGCGCAGTTGGTCGGTGGTGTCACCACCATCTTCGAAGACTTCGTGCCCCCTGAACAGGTCGAACTGGTCGAGCAGGCTGCCGACGACGAGGTGGCCGACGTCCGGGCCACCTCGGGCACCCGCCGCTACGCCCAACTCGTCGACGGGGCCTGGAGCGTGACCGAGATCGACTCGGTGAGCGTCCCCGAGACCGTGTTGTTCTTCGACTACCCCGGTACCCCGGCGTTCGCCGAAGTCGACGCCGGCAACCTGTCGATCCAGCCGGTGTTCAGCATCATCGGCGGCACCCAGATGCGCTCGACCATCCACCCGCTGGCCAACGCCGCCGTCGACGTGACCGCGGTCGGCGACACCCTGATGGTGCTGAGCGCCGAAGTTGCCGATCCGTCGGGACGGGCCAATCAGGCGACCCCGACGCGGATCGTCCTGTGGCGCTCGGAGCCAGGAGCGGGCTCGACCGCGCCAGGGTGCGACCTGCGGGCGGGAGGTGTGTGCCGGTTCTTCGACCTCACCACCCGCCCGGACTATCCCGACTTCGCGGGCCGCGACCTGGCCGGCGTGCACCTGGTGGCAACCAACCTCGGCTCGGCGAACTTCGACGGGGCGAACCTCGCCGGCGCCCAGGTCTGGCTGGCGGAGAGCGACGATGCCGAACCGCCGAGCTTCGTCGGTGCCGACCTGACCGGCTCGCGCTTCAATCAGGTTCGGCTCGGCGACCTGTCGGGAGCGACCGTCGACGGCGCCAACTTCCGCGATGCCAGGATCGGACAGGCGCGTGGTGTCGACGTCTCGGGCGCGGTGGTGACCGGTGTTCGTATCGACGACATCACCGACGTCACGTTCGGCCGTGCCGACCTGAGCGGCGCCACTCTCATCGTGGCCGAACGATTCCTCGACCTCGCCTCGCTCACGTACGACCGGATCAACATCCGTGTCGAGCCCGCTCCGGGTGCGACCTTCGAGCTCGACCTCACCGACGCCGACCTCACCGGTCTTCGGCTGAGCGGACCGCTCGCATCGGGCAGCGACACCAGCCGGTACATCGTGGTCACGTCCCTGACGGGCGCCATCTTCGACAACACGACGTTCTCCGAGGTCGACCTGAGCCGTGTCGACGACACCATCGACCTGAGCGAACTCGAAGTCCGCACCGACACGACGATCTGCCCCGACGGCCTGCCACCCGACGGCACCAGCTTCTTCGGCACCTGCACTCGCGCCGACTGACCGGCAAGCCGGGCCGGGACCGGCCAACGCGCCGCGCAGGGAAGTGCCGCCCCTGAGCGCGGTTTCGGTCGCCAGCAGCGACAGTTCGCGGAAAGCAGGCATACGCGTGCTTGTGCACAGCGGGCCTTTGAATCACCACTATGATTGTGATATACGTGTAGAATCGTCAGCCGAGGGGGAGAACATGTTGCAGTGTGCAAGTGGTCCTGCTGAGGACCGTTCGGTGCTCGGGCGAGCGTCGCTGATCCTGAACTGTTTCAAGGACGATCGCCCGGCGCTGACGCTCAACGAGCTCACCAAGCGGTGCGGGCTGCCACGCTCGACGGTCCACCGCTTTGCCGAGCAGTTGGTGGGCATCGCCTGGCTGGAACGCACACCGGCGGGCTACCGGGTGGGCACCAGCCTGTTCGAGGTCGGTTCGCAGGCCGACAAGTTCACCCGGCTGCGCGCGGCGGCCGAGCCGTGGATGCTGAAACTGCACGAGACATCGCGGATGTGCGTGCACCTGGCCGTGCTCGACGGCGCCGACGTCTTGTACATCGACAAGATCTCGGCCCGGCACATCCACCTGCCATCCCGGGTCGGGGGGCGCATGCCGGCCTACTGCACGGCGCTCGGCCGGGCGCTGCTCGGGCACGCGGACGACGACGAGGTCGAACTGGTGTTGAGCAACGACCTCCGCGCGCTGACCCCGTTCACCGCGACCTCCACCGATGCCGTGCGGGCCCGGATCGACGAGGTGCGCGCGACCGGTGTGGCGATCGAGCAGGAAGAGGCCGTGCGCGGGTTCGCATGTGTCGCCGCGCCCATCCGCGGTGCCGGGCGCGCGGTCGCCGCGCTGTCGGTCACCGGGCTCCGCGACGGCTTCGACGTCAAGCAGATCGCGGCCAACGTCCGCGCCGCGGCCAACGGCGTGTGGGCCGACCGGTTCGTGACCCGCGCGGCGCCCGTGGCCGCACGCACGGCATAGCGTGACGCTTACGACCGCGCGGCGAGGGCCAGCTCGGCCCGTTTGATCTTGCCGAGCGCGGACCGCGGGAAGTCGTCGACGATGCGGATCTCGTCGGGCACCTTGTAGCTCGACAGGTGGAGTGCGCAGTGCTCGCGGAGCTCGCCGGCGGTGAGATCGGCGTCGGGCCGCAGCCTTACGAACGCCACCGTCGTCTCGCCGAGGCGCTCGTCGGGCCGGGCGACCACCGCGCACTCGGCGACGCGAGCATCGGAACTGATCGCGCGTTCGACCTCGGCGGGGTAGATGTTCGAACCGCCGCGAATGATGAGCGAGCTCTTGCGATCGACCAGGAACAGGTGCCCGTGTTCGTCGAGGCGACCGACGTCGCCGGTGTGCAGCACCCCACCGCGCAGCGCGCGGGCGGTCTCGTCGGGCGCGTTCCAGTAGCCGAGCATGCACGTGTACACGCCGGCCCACGGCCCGTCGGTCTTCGGTGCGACGCAGATCTCGCCGACGTCACCGACCGGCAACGGTTGGTCGTCGTCGCCTCGGATCGTGATCTCGAGATGCCGGGCCGCGGTGCCAAGGGCGCCCGGAGGCGGCGGATGGTGGCGGTCTTCCTCGGTGACGAACGTCGGCCCCTCGGTCATCGCCAGGCTCGACGCGATGCGTGTTCCGAACCGTTCGAACCAACGTTCGCGCAACGTCTCGGTCACCGCTGCGCCGCCCGAGCGCGGCCGCGTCAGCGATGCGAGTTGCCGTGGGGTGACGGAGGGGTCGCCGAGCAGGTCGTGGTACACGGTGGGCACGACGGTGAGGTGCATGATCTGCTCGCGCTCAATCCACTCGGCGACCTCGCTGGCCTTGTTGCTGTCGAGCACGACGCACGACGTGCCCACCTGAAACGCGGTCACCGGCACGAGGACGAGGAGGTTGAGCAGCGTGAACGGCGCCGACGAGGCGATCGGGCCGTCGATCGGGAAGTCGAAGAACGCCTTAGTCACCGCGCCGGGCATCAAGATGTTGTGCTGGCTGTGGACGACGCCCTTCGGGCGCCCGGTGGTGCCGCTGGTGTAGGCGATCGCGGCCGGAGCAAACGGGTCGATCGGCCGATCGGGACGCGTGTCGCCGGCGGCGTCGAGCAGCTGGGCCCACTCGGCCGACGGATCGTGAGGGTCGACGGTCACGACGGTCAGGCCGTCGACGAAGCCGTGCTCGGCCGCCCGCGCCTCGGTGCTGACGGCGGGGTCGGCCAGCAGCACCGACAGCTCGGCGTCGCGCGACAGGTAGGCCTTCTCCGGGGGCGCGAATACCCGTGGCACCCCCACCCAGATCGCACCGATCCGCATCGCCCCCAGGAAGGCGACGACGATGTCGACGTCGTTGGGTAGTGCGGCGCCGACGCGATCGCCGGGTTGCACGCCCAACCCGATCAGCGCGTTGGCTGCCCGGTTGGCGACCGCGTCGAGTTCGGCGTACGTCAAGCGCCCGGAGCGTCCGACGACGGCGAGCGCGTCCGGCCGGGTCGCCAGGGTTTCGTCGAGCACCTCGGCGACCGTCTGGGCGCCGACCGGGATCGGGTGGCGTGCGTCGGTGATGATGCACGCCTGCGCGCCGCGGGGGCTTGGCTCGCCCGGCATCGCGTGGAGCTCCGTCATGTGTGTTCCCCTCTCGGCACGTGACTCGTTCGACCTGGCGATGCCCGGCCGCGTGCCAGCTGCGGCGAGTCTGCCTCACCGAGGTCGGGGCGCCGCCCAGCGAACGTCCACTCATCGGGACAGCCCGCGGTCTCGCCGTGGCCGCCGGTCCTACGGTGACCGATCCACCGACCCCGCAACGAAGGCATAGCGATGACCACTCAGCCACTTGACCTGCCGGCCGGAACGCGCGTAAGCGATGCGATCATCGGCGTGCTCGAAGAGGCCGGTGTGCGTTTCGTCGTCGGCATTCCCGGCGGCCACACCGGCCCGCTGTTCAGTTCGCTGTTCGAACACCCGACGATCCGTACCGTCCTGGTACGCGAGGAGTCGATCGGCACCACGATGGCCGAAGCGTTCGGACGGTTGACCGGCCAACCGATCGCGGTCATCGGGCAGGGGGAGTGGATGGTCGGCAACGCCGGCCAGGGACTGCTCGAAGCGCACCTCGGCGCGTCGCCAGTCATCGTCCTCACCGACATGACCGACGCCGGCCCGCTGGCGCACCACGGGCCGTACCAGGACGGCTCGGCGAACTACGGCAGTTGGGATGCCCGCTCGGCGTTCTCGGCGGTGTGCAAACGAGTGATGGTGAGCGACTACCCCGAGCAGGCCGTCCAGCACGTGCAGCTCGCGCTCAAGCACGCCGTGACCGGCGAGCCTGGCCCCGTCGCCGTGATCTTCCGCCGTGACGCGCTGGCCGAGCGGCTCGACCCGCAGCGCAGCCCCCGTCTCTATCCGACGTCGCGGTACCTTCCCCAGCGCGCACAGGCCGTCGACCAGGCCGCGCTCGACGCCGCGGCACAGGTGCTGCGGGCCGCGCAGCGGCCGGTGGTGATCGCCGGCAACGGCGTCCGGTTGGCCGGCGCCGGCGAGGCGGTGCGTGCGCTCGCCGCGCAGCTCGATGCGCCGATCGTGACGACGTCGAGCGGGAAGGGCGTCGTCGACGAGACCGCCCCCACCAGCGGTGGTGTCATCGGCGCGTTCGGTTGGGCGTCGGCGAACGCGCTGGTGGGCGATTCGGACGTCGTCGTGGTCGTCGGTTCGAAGCTCGGCCCCGCCGACACCGGTGACGAACACCCCGGCCTACTCGACCCGTCGCGCCAGACGCTGATCCACATCGACGTCGAACCCCTCAACGTGGCCTGGACGTTCCCGATCGATCATCCGCTCGTGGGCGATGCAGCGTCGCTCGTCCCAGCGCTGACCGCGGCGATCGGCGAGATGATCCCTCACCCGCGAACTGCCGAACGACGCGTCGCTGACGCGCAGGCCAACGACCCGCGTCGCACCCCCGAGCAACCGGCGGCAAGCACCTCGCCGTTCCTGCCCCACGACGTGATCGCGCGCCTTCGGGCGGCGATCGCCGACGACGCGATCGTGACGGCCGACGCCGGCGAGAACCGCCTGTTCATGATGCACTGGTTCGCCACCGGCCCCGGCGGCGACTACCTCCAGCCGGCGGCCGGGGGCGGCATGGGGTATGCGCTGCCCGCCGCGCTCGCCGCCAAGCTGGCCTACCCCGAGCGGACCGTCGTCGCCGTGTGCGGCGACGGTGGCTTCGGCATGTCGATGCACAGCCTGATGACGGCTGTGCAAGAAGACCTGCCGATCGTGGTCGTCGTGCTCAACAACCAGGCGCTCGGGTGGGTGGCCCACGGCCTGGGGCGCCGGGCGATCGCCTCGCACTTCGCCGACTTCGACCACGCGTCGATCGCCCGCGCGATCGGGTGCGACGCGTTTACTGTCGTGGACGAGCACTCGCTTGACCAGGCGTTCGCGGCGATCGACGCAGCGGTGCGGCCCACCGTCATCGACGTGCCGCTGTCGATGGCGGTGTCGTTCAAGGACCTGCTGTCCGACTTCTCGTCGCACGAACGCCAGCGCAGCGGCTACTGAGCGACGCCGCCCACTCGCCGATCTCGTCAACCCACTGAACGGGACCATCCCAGGCCTCCGCGCGCATCGGTGCCTTACCGTGCCAAGCGCGGTGAGCGGCCGATGGGGGTCGAGCTTGCGGCTTCCGAGCGAATCGAGGAGAGCGATGGTGCAACCGGCAGGTGCGTGGGACGAGATCGTCGACGTCGTCGTCGTGGGCAGCGGGGGTGGGGCGCTCACCGCCGCGTTGCTGGCGAGCACTGGCGGGGCCTCGGTGCTGGTCATCGAGAAGGACGACGTGATCGGTGGTACCACCGGAGTGTCCGGCGGCGTGGCGTGGGTGCCGAACAACCATCTGCTGGGTCCCGCCGGGTATGACGACAGCCGCCAAGATGCAATCGACTACATCGTCCGCATCGCCGATGGGCGCGAGATCGACCGCTCGCTGATCGACGTGTTCGTCGACCAGGCGCCGGAGATGCTCCGCTATGTCGAAGACCACACCAAGCTCGAGTTCCAGATCGTCACGACCCTGCCCGACTACTACGGGCCGATCATCGACCGGATTCCGGGCTGCAAGCCGTTCAGCCGCTCGGTCGAGCCGAAGCCGTTCGACGCCCGCGAGGCCCTTGGCGAATTCGCCGACCGGGTGGCGGCACGCTCGACCCTGCTGTCGCTCGGCGCGTCCACCACCCTCGTCGAAGATCAGGGCGGTGGCGTCGACTTCGACGAACTCGCCCGCCGCGAACGCGAGGGGGTCCGGGTCAAGGGCGGTGCTCTCGTCAGCGGCCTGCTCGCAGCCGTACTCGACGTCGGCGCTGAGGTGCGCACGGCCACCCCCGCCGACGAGCTCGTCGTCGACGACCGGCGCGCGGTCGTCGGTGTGATCGCCAATGGTGCCCGAATCGGGGCGCGCCAGGGCGTCGTGCTGGGCGCGGGTGGGTTCGAGTGGAACCCCGAGATGGTCCGCGCCTACCTCGGCTACGAGGTCAAGCCCATTTCGCCGGGGGCCAACACCGGCGACGCCCACCGGATGGCGATGGAGGTCGGCGCCGAGATGGGCAACATGACCAGCTACTGGGGTCAGGGCGCCATGTACGACCCGGCCATCACCGACGCACGCGGCGAACCGGCACCGCAGATGGCGTCGGGCCTCGGGCCCGGGTCGATCATGGTGAACCAGCGCGGTGTGCGGTTCATGCACGGCGGCATCACCTACAACGACTTCCCGAAGGCGTTCGGCAACTTCGATCAGCGCTATCCGGGCCTGGCCAACCAGCCACCGGCATGGGTGATCTTCGGCCCGTCGGTGAAGGAAGCCCGCCCGATCCTGACGATGCAGCCCGGCGAACCGGCACCGAGCTGGCTCGTCCAGGCACCCACGCTGCGCGAGCTTGCCGGGAAGATCGGCGTCGACCCCGACACGCTGGAGCATACGGTCGCGACGTACAACGGTTTCGTCGAGGCGGGGGAGGACCCCGAGTGGGGCGACCCGACCCAGACCCACACCCTTACCGGCTACAACCAGACGATGGCCAAGGTGGAAGGTCAGCCGTTCTACGCGATTCAGCAGTGGCCCGGCACGCTCGGCACCAACGGCGGTTGCCGCATCGACGCCAACGGTCAGGTCCACGGCACGCGCACGCCCCGGATCGAAGGGCTGTACGCCGTCGGCAACACGTCGGCGACCGTGCTCGGCGGGGCGTACCTCGGCGGCGGAACACCGATCGCCTCGGGGATGACGTTCGGCTACCTCGCCGGGCGCCACGTCGCCAGCCAGGCGCGGCGCGACCTCGGCGAGACCGGCTGACCCATTCCGGGCTGTCTCTGACCACTCTCTCTGACCACTCCAGGAGGGGAACCATGAAGTTCACGACCAGCATCGCCATGATCAACCCGGCGTTCTACGTTCCGGTGGCGCAAGCGGCCGAAGCCGCCGGCTTCGAGGGCATCAACCTGCCCGACAGCATCGGCTACCCGAAGGAGTCCGACTCCACGTACCCGTACAACGGGGACGGCAGCCGTGAGTTCTTGGAGAACAAGCCGTTCATCGAGCCGCTCATCGCCACGGCCGCGATGGCGGCGGCGACGACGTCGATCATGTTCCGCACCGCCGTGCTCAAGCTGCCGGTGCGTCACCCGGTGATCTTCGCCAAAGAGGTCACATCGCTGGCGGTGATGACCGGCAACCGGTTCGGTCTCGGCATCGGCACCAGCCCGTGGCCCGACGACTACGAACTGGTCGGCCTGCCGTGGGCCGCCCGCGGCCGCCGGTTCGAGGAGTGCATCGCGATTCTCCAAGGCCTGTCGACGGGCGAGTACCTCGAGTACGACGGCGAGTTCTACCGGTTCCCGGCGGTGAAGCTGAACCCGGCCCCGACCGAGCCGGTGAAGCTGATCATCGGCGGTCACACCGACCGGCACATCGAACGCACTGCCCGGCTCGGCGACGGGTGGGCCCCGACCGGCATCAGCACCGACGAGGTCGCCAAAGTGGTCGCCCGCATCCACGCCCGGCGCGCCGAGCTCGGCCGCGACCACCTCCCGTTCGAGGTGCACGCCGGCAACGCCGACAGCCGTTCGGTCGACGGCATCAAGCGCCTGGCTGAGGCCGGCGTCACCCACGTCGGCGGCAGCTTCAGCACGTTCAATCCGTACGGCCTCGGCCCGGACACCGAAACCCTGCAACAGAAGGTCGACGCCTTGCAGCGCTTCGGCGACGAGGTCATCTCGCACTTCCGGTGACGCCGCTGCCGGCGGGAGTTGGTGGAACGTTTGCTTGCCACCGCCCGGCGTGGATGCGAGCCTGGTTGGCGTGAGCTTCAACCCGTATCTGTTCTTCACCGACAACTGTGCCGAGGCGTTCGAGTTCTACGGCTCGGTGTTCGGCATCGAGCCGCAGATCATGCGCAACTCCGACGTGCCGCCGGGGGAGGAGGGCATGGACGGGGCCGGCCCCGATGTCGTCATGCACGCCTCGATCGAGCTCAACGGTTCGTACCTGATGGGGTCGGACGACCCGACCGGCGACGGCGGCCCCAAGGCCGGCTTCTCGGTGTCGTACACCGCCACCGACGCGGCGAACGCGCACCAGATCTTCGACGGGCTGGCCGACGGCGGCCAAGTCGGGATGCCCGTGAGCGAGACGTTCTGGTCGCCGGCGTTCGGCATGCTGACCGACAAGTACGGCGTGTCCTGGATGATCGACACGGCGCCGGCCGAGTAGCCCCGACGGTCGCGGTTACTGGAGGCCGTGCGAGGCACCACCGTCGACGGGGATCGCCGCGCCGGTGACGAACTTGGCTGCGTCGGAGCACAGGAACGCAGCGATCTGCCCGAAGTCGGCCGGGTCGCCGAGCCTGCTGGGCAACCCAGCGTCAGTGGCATCGACGTCGCCGTACAGCGATGTCAGCCGCTCGGTGACGTGCAGCCCCGGCTGCAACGAGTTCACCGTGACGCCGTCGCCGGCGACCTCGCGGGCGAGCGTCTTGAGGAAGCCGGTCAGCCCGGCGCGGGCGGTGTTCGACAAGATCAGCCGATCGATCGGCTCGCGCACCGAGATCGACGTGATCGCCACGACCCGGCCCCAGCCGCGCTCGCGCATGGCCGGCACGGTGGCCTTGCACATCGCCACGGTCGACAGCAGGTTGAGGCGCAAGGCCGGTTCGTACATGTCGACGTCGGTGTCGGCGAAGTTCCCCGGCGGGGGGCCGCCGGCATTGGCGATCAGGATGTCGACGCCACCGAGTGCGTCGCCGGCGGCGGCGACCATCGCGTCGACCGCCTCCGGCGAGGAGACGTCGGCCACGATCTGGACCACATCGCCGGGAATCGTCGCCGCCGCGGCGGCGAGGCGTTCGGCCGACCGGGCCGCGATCGCCACCGCCGCTCCTTCGGCGGCGAGCGCCTGGGCACATGCCAACCCGAGCCCGCTCGACGCCCCCGTCACGAGGGCACGCCGGCCCTCCAGCCCGAGTTGCATGGTGATCAGTCCTTTCCGGCGGGGTCGGCATGACCCTAGACAATCCGGGCGGACCGTTCCCGATCCCCTGCGGTCCGAGTGCCGACCGGTCCAATCAGGACTGATCCCGTCCGATGGGCGTCGTACCGTCCTCACATGACCACCGACACCAGCAACCCCTCGGGTTCCACCACCGGCACGGGCGTCGCCGCGTTGTCGGGCATCGTGCTCGACTGCGCCAACCCGCCCGCGCTCGCCCAGTTCTACAGCGACCTCACCGGCTGGCCCGTGTACGACGGCAGCAGCGACGAGTGGGCCACGATCGAGGCGCCGTTCGGCGTCGCGCTCGCGTTTCAGGGCGTCGACGACTATGTGGCCCCGAGCTGGCCCGGCACCGAGCCACCCCAGCAGTTCCACCTCGACTTCGACGTGCCCGACCTCGACGCCGGCGAGGCTCAGGTGCTCGCACTCGGGGCGCGCAAGGCCGAGCATCAGCCCGGCGAGTCGTTCCGCGTGTACCTCGACCCCGAGGGCCACCCGTTCTGTCTCTGCCTCGCCGGGTGACGTCGCCGCCCGGCCGGGCCACACTGGGGGCGATGAACACCGGCCCCGCCGCCGACCTGCGGATCGATCGCGACGCCCCCGTCGCGCGCACCGAGTTGCCGCCGAACTCGTGGGTCGATGTCGTCGCCGGGTTCGCCCGCGACGCCGCGCACCAGTTCGCCGAGTTGCACACGGCGGGCCGGTGGGAACAGCGCGAGGTTCTTCGGTACGACCGTTACGTCCCGGAGAAGCGGCTTGGTGCCGGCTTCCGGTCCGACCACCATGCGTTGTTGCGCCAGACCGATCTGTTGCTGCGCTCGCGCTACGGGCAGCCGATGACCGGCGTGGCGGGCATCCTCTACCGCACCGGTGACGACTTCCAGGGCCTCCACACCGACCGCGAGATGAAGTGGCTCGACGAGACCCTGATCGCGATCCTGGTGCTGGGGGCGCGGCGGCCGTTCGTACTGCGCCCGCGCGGCGACCGTGTGCCGGTCGAGCGAGTGCCGTCCGGTACCGACCCGAGCGACATCGTCTTGACGCCAGGCGAGGGCGACCTGTTGGTGATGGGTGGCGCGTGCCAGCGCGAGTGGCTCCACGGGGTACCGGCTGCGCCGGGCGTGAGCGAACCGCGCATGTCGCTGACGTGGCGTTGGACCAGTCGCCGCGGCCAGCCCGACACGAACCCGACGTTCTACGACGGCCGCCACTTCAGCGACGGCGCCCGCCAACCCGGCAACCGCATCCGCCAGTAGGGGCTAGCGGAACGACTCGGCGGTGGCCTGGAGGCGGTCGCGGTAATCGCGCCACCACTGGGCGTCGACCCCGTCGGCATCGCCGGGCAGGTTCTCGCGGCCCTGGTTCCAGCCGATCTGGTCGTCGATCAGTTCGCGGACGATGTCGGCCTGCCCGGTGTGCCGGTGCACCTCGGCAAGCACGTGCACGGCGATCGTGAACACCGTCACCTCGCTCCGGTCACCCCACCACGGCACGTGGCCGGGGGCGTCGAGGCCGAGTTCGGTGACCGTGGCGACGGCTTCGTCGGCGGCGGTGCGTAACAGCCCGATCACGTACTCGGCCGACTCGTCGGCGGTCGCCCACATGTCGGCGTTCGGGCCGCCGTCGTCGGGGAACGACGGGACCGCGCTGGGGCGGCCGAACACCATACCGAAATACTCGGCGACCACGAGCGCGACGTGCTTGGCGACCCCCAACAGGTTCGTGCCGGTGGGTACCAGTGGCCGCCGCAAGTCGTACTCGGACAGGCCGTCGAGCTTCCACACCAGCGCGTCGAAACCGCTCCGGAGGTACCGCGTGAGCGTTTCGGTCGGGTCGTTCATGCAGCCATCGTCGCACGCGTTCAGGGCAGATCTTGTCCGGGTGGCGTCGCGCTCAGACGGGCTCGGGCACGCGCTCGGCCTCGGCAGCCAGCAGTTCGCGGACCCGCGGGATGACCTCGGTGCCGTACAACTCGATGCTGCGCAGCATGTCGTCGTGGGGGAGCGTGCCATGGCTGTATTTGAGGTTGAAGCGCCGGAGGCCGAGTTCCCGCACGGTCGCCGCGATCTTGCGGGCCACCGTCTCGGGCGAGCCCGCGTACAGCGCCCCGTTGGGTCCGGCCGCAGCGTCGAACTCGCCCTTGCTGGTACGTCCCCAGCCGCGCTCGCCGCCGAGCCGGTTACGCATGACCTGCCAGTGCGGCCACAGCTGCTCGCGGGCCTGCTCGTCGGTGGCCGCGATATGGCCGGGGGAGTGCACGCCCACCGGCAAGTCGGGGTTTCCGCGCTCGGCGTTGGCGCGCCGGTAGAGGTCGACGAGCGGCTTGAAGCGAGCGCTTTCGCCGCCGATGATGGCGATCACGAGCGGCAGCCCATGGCTGGCCGCACGCACCACCGACTGCGGGCTGCCGCCGACTCCCACCCAGGTCCGCAGCCCGTGCGCCGTCGTGGGCACGACTTCCTGGCCGTCGAGCTCGGCGCGGGTGGTGCCCGCCCACGTGACGGGCTGTTCTCGCAGGAGTTGGGCAAACAGGTCGAGCTTCTCGTCGAACAGCACCTCGTACTGGCCGAGCGGGTAGCCGAACAACGGGAACGACTCGGTGAACGATCCGCGGCCAAGTACCACCTCGGCGCGCCCGTTGGATACAGCGTCGAGCGTGGCGAAGCGCTGGAACACGCGCACCGGGTCGTCCGAGCTGAGCACCGTGACGGCCGAGCCGAGCCGGATCCGATCGGTGCAGCCGGCGATCGCGGCCAGCACCGTGTCGGGTGCCGAGATCGCGAAGTCGGCCCGGTGGTGCTCGCCGAGCCCGATGTTGTCGACGCCGACCTGATCGGCCAGGACCGCTTCGCGCACGACGTTGCGGATCACCTCGTGCGCCGGCCGCGGTGTGCCGTCGGCAGCGAGCGTGACGTCCCCGAACGTGTCGAGCCCGAGTTCGAGTTGCTGCCCGGCAAGCGGTGTGGTGGCATCCATCGTTCCTCACTTCAAGATTCGTTGCGCGTGCAAGAATCAACGAATCGGATCACCAGAACATTCCCGATCGGCGGAGCTTCGAGGTGGCCGGCCGATCAGCCGAGTTGCTCGACGATGGGGCCGTCGGCGGCGGGGAAGAATCCGCTGACGTCGACGACCACGTCGGTGGCTGCGTGGGCGCGGATGCACACCTTGCCGTTCCCGCCGAGCTTGGCGATCACGGCGTTCGGCGTGGTCTGCCCGGCGACGTAGTTGACGTTGCTGGCGGTGGGCACCTCCTCGCCGCACGGGAACACGGTGAGGTGGCCGGCCGCGCTGGCGCCGACGGCGGTGACGTTGAGCACGACCGACGCGGCCCCGGTGGGCAACCCGGCCCGGCCACCCACCTGGAACTCGCGCACGGTCTGACCCGGGATCGGCCCCTCGGCCTGATGGTCGCCGTCGACGGTGGGCCGCTCGGGACGGCTGTCCATCAACCGGGCGGGTGTGGGGAGGGGGACGAAGCCGTTGGTGTCGGGGAAGTAGCCGGCGACGTCGACGACGATGTCGGTGGCGGCGTGGGTGGCGATGCAGACCTTGCCGGTGTGGTCGCCGGTGGTGCCGAGTTTGGCGATGACGGCGTTGGGGGTGGTTTGGCCGGCGGTGTAGTTGACGTTGCTGGCGGTGGGGAGGGGTTCGCCGCAGGGGAACACGGTGAGGTGCCCGGCCGCGGAAGCTCCCACCGCGGTGACGTTGAGGGCGACCGAGGCCGCGCTGGCGGGTACGTCGGCCAGCCCGGCCACCTGCACCCGCAACACGTCCTGGGCCGCCACCGGGCCGGCACCCTCGGGCGCCCCGGCAATCACCGGGCGACCGGGACGCGTGTCGGTGATGCGGACGGGGGTGGGGAGGGGGACGAAGCCGTTGGTGTCGGGGAAGTAGCCGGCGACGTCGACGACGATGTCGGTGGCGGCGTGGGTGGCGATGCAGACCTTGCCGGTGTGGTCGCCGGTGGCGCCGAGTTTGGCGATCACGGCGTTGGGGGTGGTCTGTCCGGCGGTGTAGTTGACGTTGCTGGCGGTCGGGACCGCTTCACCGCAGGGGAACACGGTGAGGTGCCCGGCCGCGGACGCTCCCACCGCGGTGACGTTGAGGGCGACCGAGGCCGCGCCGGCGGGGACGTCGGCCAGCCCGGCCACCTGCACGCGGAGCACACCGCCGGCGTTGATCGGGCCGGTGCCCTCGGTTGCCCCGGCAGTTACCGGGCGGCCGGGACGCGTGTCGGCAAGCCGGGCCGGGTTCGCCAGCGGGCGGTAGATCTGCCGGGTCAGCGTGATGTCGATGCCGTCGACCACTCGCATCGCTGGGACGACGACCGGCGCCGCCCCTGCGCAGCTTGGGGTGCCGCCGTAGGCCTGGTTGGCGTTGCCGGTGCTCTCGTGCGGGCGGACCAGCACGCAGTAGGTGCCCGGCGGTACCTCGGCCGAGTAGTCGGCCAGGGTCGCGCTGGCCGGCGACGTATTCGTCGAGACGACTGGTTGGGCAGCGTCGAGGCGGTGCAGCTCGACCAGGTCGTAGCCGTCACCACCGGCGCGCGTCACTGTGCCCGAGACGCGTCCGCCGGCGGTCAGCGCGAAGTTGATGTTGCCCGTGTTCTGCCCGGCTGTGACGGTGACAGGTGTGAACCCGTCCGAGCAGTCGAAGTAGCCGTCGTAGGCGGCGTCGACCACCCACAGGCCGTAGCTGTGGATCGCTACGCAGTACGTGCCGGCCGGAACACCGGTGACGAAGTAGCTGCCGTCGGCGCGAACCCGTTCGTGCTCGCCCCCGTGGGGCTCGAGCTGCGGGCTCGGGTCCTGGTCGGGGTAGCCGTTGGGAGTGACCACCCAGCCGGACACCGACCCGCCCAGCTCGAGCGCGAAGTCGAGGGTGGTGACGGCCCCGTTGGTGACTTGGATCGTGCCCGCCCGGCAGTAGTCGGGTGTCAGCGAGCCCAGCGTGCGCCGGATCAGCAGGCTCGGTGCCGGGGTCCGTACGTCGAGGCAGTACGTGCCCGGGGCGAGAGGCTCGGTCGAGTAGCGCCCGTCGACGTCGACGTTGACGTAGTTCGACTGCTCACCGTCGAGATCGCGCGTGCTCATCATCAGCGAGCCGTCGCCCACTCCGGGGATGAACCCGGCGGGGAACGTGACGGTGCCGGCGATCGTGCCACCCTCGACGAGTTGCACGTCGATGCCCGTCATCGCGGCGGCCGCGCCGACCGTGACGAGGGTGGTTTGGGCGCACGTGCCGACCCCACCGCGGGCCGTCGTCGGGAGGTCGCCCCACTGGTCGCGTGCGCGGACGCAGTACTGCCCGGGTGACAAGCCCTGCACGGTGTAGTCGCCAGCCGCGTTCGTGGTGGCTTCGATGTAGGAGTAGACGCTCTCGCTGGACACGTACACCGTGGCGTTGGCGGCAGGCGCTCCGCCCGGCAGGCGTACCTTGCCGCTGAGGGTCGCGCCGGGGGTGAGCTGGAAGTCGATGCCTGCCGTCGTGGTCGTGGTGACCGTGACCAGGTCGGCGTCGGCGCAGCTCGCCTTGTTGCTGTAGTACTCGCCGGCCAAGGTGCTGCCGTCGTCACGGACCGAAACACAGTACGACCCCGGCAGCAACCCCGAGGCGGTGTACGAGCCGTCGGCGGCGGTGGTGGCGCTGCCTCCCCAGCCGATGCCGTCGGCGGACTGGGCGCGTACCTCGCGGCCCGGTTGGGCGACGCCCGCGCCGTTGGTGACCTTGCCGCTGATCGCTCCCGAGGGCCCGTCGGGGCCTGCCGGGGCAAGTTGGATGTTGACACCGGCGACGTTGGCGCCGGCCGTCACCTCGGCGCGCTGCGTGCCCGCCGGGCACGGCCCGTTGGCGCCATTGGTGGTTCCGTGGCCCACGCAGTAGGTACCAGGTGCGAGGTTGACGAGTTGGTAGACACCCGACGCGTCCGACTGATCGTAGGCGTTCGCGGTGCCGCCGACGACCTGGGTCCGGACGTAGTAGTCGGGCATCACGACCCCACCCTCATCGCGGATGGTGCCCGAGATCGAGCCGAGCGTGAGTGTCGCGTTGATGTTCGGAGTGGTGGCGCCCGAGGTGACCGTCACCGGGGTGATGCCGTCACGGCAGTGCCGCTTGCCGGGGTAGGAGCTGATGGTGCCCTCGTACGCGCTGACACCGAACGAGACGCAGTACTGGCCGGGTGGCACCTGGATCGAGTAGGCGCCGTTGACGTTCTGCACGTTGAACTTGGCCGATCCGTCGACCGCGGTGACCCAGATGCTCGATCGAGCGGTGGGGCTGGCGTTGACGAGCGTGGACGTACCCGAGATGGTGCCCGGGGCGACCACGCCCCTGCCGGCCAGGTGGACGGTGTAGGCGACACCGTTTACGGTCAGCGAGGCCGTCGTGCGGTAGACGCCGGGCGCGTTCGGCGTGAACGTGTAGGTGATCTCGCAGCGGTCGGCGGCGCTCGACAGGTACGGGTCGAGGGTGGTGCCGTTGCAGCCGTTGGTGACCGTGAAGCGCGGGCTGCCGGGTGTTCCCCCCGTGGTGGTGATGGTGACCGGACCGGTCGTGTCGGTGTTGCGCACGCTCACCGTGCGAGTCGTGCTGGCCCCGACCGCGACGGAGCCGAACGAATGCTGGAGGCCGGTGACAGCAGGCGGTGTCGCCGCCGCGGTCGGCGTCGCCGAGACGATCAGTGCGGTGGTGGCGATCAGCGCGAGTGCCGTGGCGACCGTCCGGATCCTGCGGTTCATCGTGCGATGGTTGCACCACCCCGGGTGACCGTCAACCGAATTGCGTCCGAACGGTGTGGGTCCAGACGGTGAGCAGCGTTTGATCTGCGAACATGGCCCGATGCAGCGCCTCCCGGCAGGAACCTGGCCGTCCCCGCTCACGGCCGCTTCGCTCGTGGGCGGTGCCACGGCGATCGGCGGCCTGATGCCCGACGGCGACGCGGTGTGGTGGGCCGAACAGCGGCCCGACGAGGGTGGGCGCACGGTGATCGTGCGTTGGCATGCCGGAACGGCGGTCGAGGTCACGCCGCCCACCGCCAACGTGCGCACGCGAGTGCACGAGTACGGCGGGGGCGCGTGGTGCGCGCACGACGGTCGCCTGTACTACTCCGACTTCGCCGACAGCCGGCTGCGGCGGCTCGACGTCAGCATCGACGGTGCCCCCGGCGAGCCGGTGCTGCTGACGCCCGAGCCCGAACGGCCCCACGCCTGGCGCTACGCCGACGGCCGGCCCACCCCCGACGGCCGTTGGTACGTGTGTGTGCGTGAGCGGCACGAGCCGTCGGGCGAGCCGGCCAACGAACTGGTCGCCGTCGCCACCGACGGTTCCGGTGACGTGCGCCTGGTCGACAAGGGGCCCGACTTCTACGCATCCCCGCGGCTGCACCCCGACGGCATCCACCTGGCGTGGATCCAGTGGGACCACCCGAACATGCCCTGGGACGCGACCGAACTGTGGCTCGGCGAGCTGGTCGACGGGGTGGCCGTGGGCGCCCGGCGTCTCGCCGGCAACGGCGACGAGGCGCTGATGCAGCCGGAGTGGACGGCTGACGGGCAGCTACTGGTGGTGACCGACCGCACCGACTGGTGGAACGTGCATCGGGTCGACCTCGACACCGGGGAGCTCACGCGCGTGGCCGGTGGGGCCTACGACATCACCCACCCGCACTGGGTGTTCGACGCCCCCCGGTACGCGGCCGGCTTCGACGGTGTGGCCGCCCACGTCGTCGGTGACCCGGCCGGCGCCCGGCTCGACGTCGGCGGCGTCGAGGTCGACACGGGCTGCACGTCGATCGACGACGTGCGCGCGGCCGCCGACGGGTCGGTGCTGTTCGTCGGTGCCTCGTTCCAATCCGAGACGTCGGTCATCCGTGTAGCAGGGGCTGGCGACGGGGCAGCGCTGACGGTCGAGACGTTGCGGCCGGCGCGCCGGTTGCCGTTCGACTTGGCGTTCCTCCCCGACCCGGAACTGATCGAGTTCGCGACCCCCGGGGGCGGCACGGCGTACGGGCTGTTCTACGCCCCCGCCCACCCCGACGTCAAACTTCCCGACGGAGAGCTGCCGCCGGTGGTGGTGACCATCCACGGTGGCCCCACGTCGCAAGCGCGGCGGATGTTCAACGCCACCCACCGCTACTGGACCAGCCGCGGCATTGCGGTCGTCGACGTCGACTACCGCGGCAGCAGCGGGTACGGGCGGGCCTACCGGAACCTGCTGTGCGGCAACTGGTGCGTCACCGACGTCGAGGACGCGGTCGCCGCGGTCGACCACCTGGTCGCCGCGGGTCGCGTCGACGGCAACCGGGCGGTGATCCGGGGTGGTTCGTCGGGGGGTTCGACCACACTGCTCGCCCTGGCCACGACCGACCGCTTCGCGACCGGGGCGAACTACTTCGGCGTCGCCGACCTGGCCGCGCTCGTCACCGACGACCACAAGTTCGAGTCGCGCTACACGGTCGGACTGATCGGCCCGTACCCCGAGGCAGCCGACGTCTACACGGCCCGGTCGCCGTTGGCCCATGCCGATTCGATCGACGTGCCGCTGATCGTGTTCCAAGGGCTCGACGACATGGTGGTGCCACCGGCCCACTCCGAACGGATCGTCGACGCCGTCCACGCCCGCGGGCTCCCGGTCGGCTACGTGCCGTTCGAGGGCGAAGGTCACGGGTTCCGGCGCGCCGAGAACGTGATCCGGTCGCTGGAAGCCGAACTGTGGTTCTTTGGCCACGTGCTCGGCTTCACCCCCGCCGACGAGATCGCCCCCGTCCCCCTCACCGGCCGCTGACACCATCAAGGTAGTTAGGCCTGTACATCAAGATGGTTGATCCTGTCGAAAGCACTACTCGCCGATCGCGGCGAAGGTGGGGGCGAGCGCGGCGCCGGCGGCTTGGGCGCCCGCGGCGCTGAAGTGCACGCCGTCGGGGAACATGCCCGGGGCCGGGCTGATGCCGTCGCCGCCGACCGACAGTGCGGCCGACCAGTCGCCCAACACCGCGCCTGGCCAGTCGGCCTCGACACGCTCGCGTAGCCAGGCGTTCACCGTCTGGTGGGTGGTGACCTTCTCGGGGGTCATCATCACCAGTGGCGGCACGGTGATCGCCACGAAGCCGATGCCGGCCGAGGCGAGCGCGTCGTAGACACGGCTGAGGTTGAAGACGATCGGCTCGGCGCGCACGTTCTGGCTGATGTCGTTCGTGCCCGCCAGCACGGTCACCCAGGCGGGGCGCCGGGCGACGACGTCGCGCTCGACACGGGCGAGCACCTGGTCGGTGCGCTCACCGGGGATGCCGGCGTTGGCGAGCAGTTCGAACCGCCGGTCGGGGTCGGCCCACCTCAACCAGTCGGCGTCACCGCCGGTGCCGAGCGGATGGGTCAGCGAGTCGCCGAGCACCACCAGCGTGAGCGTGGCGTCATCCGGCACGGCTGTGGCGGCGGAGTCGGCGGCATCGTCGGGAACGCACGCACCGGTGACGGCGGCGAGTACCCCCGCCCCCGCGACGGCGAGCAGTTCCCGCCTGGTGAGCCGGTCCGGTCGGGCGTGCACCGTCACGCGACCAGCTCGACCGGGTCGCCGATCGCGATCGAGCCGGGCTCTACCACGAGCGCCCCGACGCCGAGGTTGCCGGACCGTTCACGGGCGACGGTGCGCAGCACGTCGAGGTCGCGGGCCAGCGCTGGTTGGGGCCGGGTCACGATCACGCAACGGTCGATCTCCTTGACGACGTCGGCCAGCACCTCGCCGATGCGGATCTGGCGGCCGAGCAGATCGCGCTCGTCACCTCCTGACACGACGACGTTCGGGCGGAACCGGCGCACGTCCCAGTCACCGAGTGCCGGCTCGGCGACGATCGACAGGCGCGTCCGACCGGAGTCGTGGAACACACCGTCGGGCCCGTCCCAGCGGATCCATTCGCTGCCGGGATCGCCGTCGTCGACGGCGATTTCGTAGGTGCCGTGGCGGTCGGGCGTTGCCGCGGCGAGGGTGACGCGGCGGCCGAGCCACTCCGACAGGGCGCGGTCGTCGGCGGTGACCGTGCCGTCGGGCAGCTCGATCGCCGCCTGCCCGCCGGCCGTGGTGGGGGTGGCGAACAGCAGTTCGGGAACCCGCCGGGCGGTCAGCACCAGCCCGGTCGTCCGGTCGACCAGGCCGAACTGGCGGTCGCCGGAAATGCCGAGCGGGCCCACGTCAGCCCGCTCGAGCGGTTCGCCCGCCAGCGACTTGATCGGGTAGCGCCACAGCTGGGAGACACGCATCCGCTCATCTTGGTGCAGGTCAGCCCGGCGCGTGGTGACGCCAGTCTCGGCGGTTTATGGAACGCAAGCTGCGACGAGATGCTCGAACAGTTCGAGTACACCACCCGAGAACGCGGCCGGGGGACGTGTGACGTCGAACGCGACCTGCCCCGGGTTGCCGGCCTCGGTGGCGCGGTACTGGGCCTGCACGTGGGTGACCCCATCGGGAACCGGCACGTTGCGCTCCCAGTTGATGGACGTGGAGCCATCGGGCCAAGACTGCTCGTTCGGTACGACGAAGCCCTCGAACAGCTTGACCGGTGGCGGTGTGCCTGGCCCCGCCGGGTTGCCGAGGTAGCCCCAGACGGTCATCTCGAACAGGAACGGCTGACCCGCCCGGGCACACGTCTGCGTGCTGTCGACCTCGGCCAGACCGACGTAGGCGACCCGGCTCGGACGGTGATCGATCGTCAGGTCGACCGCGTACGGCGCGGTCGCCCCGCGGAGGTCGAACGAACGCTCGTAGGCCGCCGGGTCGTCGCCCCGGAAGCTGACGTAGACGTCGACGAGGTCGACTTCGGGCGGCACGAGCAACGTGGTCGCCATGTCGCCCGCCGGCCCGCTGTAGTCGATGTGGACGGTTGGCGCGTTGAACTCTTGCCTCCGGTAGCCGCCGTCGGAGTCGGTGTCCAGCCGGTAGTAGCTCACGTACACCGACGGTGTCGGCCCGGCGAGGGCCGGGTGCGCACCGTCGACCGACAACCGGCCCTCGATGGTGAGGGTCTGCATCGGGTCGGTGACGATCTCGATCTCGCGCGAGTTGGCTCCGCTGGTGAGGCCGGTCAGTGTGATCGGTACAACCCCTGCCAGGCCGTGCATCTCGATCACGACGGTGTCGGCTGTGGCAGGTAGGTAGTGATGGAACGCCGGGATCTCACCGCTGCCGAACGAACTGAACCGTGAGTCTGCGATCGTGGCCAGCAGTTCGCCCTCGGCACCACCGGCGTAGGCGCGCAGCACGTAGTCGAACTCGACGCCGCGGGGGTCGCCGCCGCGGGCTTCGACCGTCCCGGCCAGGTCGAGCCGTGAGACGTGCGCGTCCCAGCGCGACGTGCTTCCGTCAGGGAGGATGCCGGTCAGTTCGTGAACGATCGGGTTGGCCGACCAGTCGAGCCGGAGTTCGAACACGGCTCGGTCGGTGCCGGCCGGAAGGCCGACGGCCAGCGTGAAGGCGCCGCCGTCGTCGGCGTCGGGAGACACCTCGGCCCACAGTTCGGCAACGAGTTCGTCACCGTCGTAGGCCGAGATGGCCACGTCGTACGTGCCGCCGCGCGGCTCGTCGGCGACCACCAGGGTGCCGTCGATGACCACGTCGGTGGTTTCGTCGCTGACGTCCAATTCGACCTGGTTGACGCCGGGCTGTAGCTCGGCGACCACGGTCGACCGTTGGCCGAGTGGGCCGAACATGGCTATCTCGACCAGCGCCCGGTCGGCGCGCAGCGGGCCGCTCATGCCGGGCAGTGCGTAGCGGCCGGTCTCGTCGGGGGTCACCTCGGCCGAGGTCGTCCACTCCGAACGCAGGTCCCACGTGTCGAACATGGGCGATGGGCCGTCGTCGTCGAACCAGGTGATGTCGACCCAGACCGGTTCGGTCAACGGGGCGCCGTCGCGGGTCAGGGTGCCGGTCACCTCGAGCGTGGGGGCGCCTGCCAGGTCGAACACGACGTCGTCGATCTCGACGATCGAACCGTTCATCGTGTGTGGGCCCGGGGCGACGACGAGGTCGTCAGGGAAGTCGATCTCGGTCGCCAGATAGACGGCGTCGGCGGGCCAGTTAAGCAGTGCCGATGCGGTGAAGCTGGCGTCGCCGGCCGGCGTCGCCCACGCCCACCCCGACGTGGCCGGGTCGTTCGCGTCGATGATGTGCACGGGCAGCCAATCAGGGGCCGCGCCGTCGCTAGCCACGCTGCCGGTGACGGTCAGCAGCTTGCCGGGTACGGCGACGTCGAAGTCGGTCACGACGGTGTCGCCGTCGCGCACGACGGGCACGGTGAGTTCAGGCTGGTCGCCGACCCTCGCGGTGATCGTCACACTGACCAGCGGATAGAAGGTGACGGTAGGGTCGGCCGACTCGTCGTACTCGAACTGGTAGGCGCCGGTCAGCGGGTCGGGGGTGACGGTCCGTGTGATCGTCTGAGTGCCGCTGACATCGAGCCATCGGCGGGCGACGCGGAACTCGACCGGCTCGGGCCATCCCTGGTCACCGATCGTGACGGTGCCGCTGACGAGCACTCGCTGGGCCCCCGGGGTCCCCACGTCGTCGCTGTGGGCGATGATGTTGGTGCCGGGCGACACCTGGTACGTGGTTTCGGTGAGTGGGTAGTGCGAGTCGGCCCACCGGACGCGGACGGTGAACGTGCCAGGTGGGAAGCGAACGTCGGTGAGGTAGTTGCCGTTGGCGTCTGGTTCGACCACGCGCCGGACCGGCATCAGCAGGCCCATGCTGGCGTCGTCGATCCCCAGCGGTACGAACGTCAGTTCGGTCGGCTCGGTGAACGGCTGGCCGGCGTCGGTGAGGCGACCGCTGACGACCAGGTCGACCCACTCCGAGACGAACTCGACATCGTCGAGGTCGTTGGGCCCCGGCTGCACGTCGAATCGCTGGAAGGTGGGGGCGTGCGAGTCGAGCCAGGCGACCTCGAACCGGCGCACCTGGGGTGGCAGCTGGCGGGTCAACTCGACCGCCCCGGCGACGTTGAGGGTCAGGGCCAGGTCGGTCTCGTCGACGATGCGAACGCCGCGCCAGTCGTAGGCCCGATAGCGCACCCGGACCAGTCGCGACGCGAGCGGGTCGGCGCCGGCCAGGAAGATCGCGTTCATGGCCACGTCGACGGGAATCACCAGGTCGGCCGAGAACGCGAGTGGCTGTGGGCCGTCGACCAACGCCACGTCCGAGGTGCGCGTCAGCGTGACGGTCGGGTAGCTGGCGGGGGTCGGCCCGACCCATGCGGTGAACGTCACCTCGCTGGTGGTCTCGGGAAGCTCGACGGTGGTCTGGTAACTGCCGTCGGCGGCGACCGAGATCGTGGAGAGCCGGCTTCCGGTGACGACCGTTCCGGCGTCGGACACGAACGTGAGGTGGGTGTACAAGCTGAACGGGTCGGCGAGCGGAGTGCCGCCGAAGGTGAACGCACCGTGCAGGTCGATCACCGGCGGGTTGTAGTGGTGGCTGTAGGCGGCCGGGTGCGGGCCGGGCGTGAGGCCCTCGAAGCGCTGCCAGACTCGCCCGGACGCCGTGTCGTCGGGCCGCATCGCGATCGCCGCGGCGGCGACGTCGGTCGGGAGGAACACCCGGCGTTGGTAGGCGCCGTCGTCGGCGGCGACGATCACCCGGTGACCGTCGAGCGGTTGGCCCGAGACGTCGAACGTGCTGACATCCAACTCGACGTCGCCATCGACGGCCGCACCGCGTACCTCGAGTTGGCCGTCGAGCAGGAGCGCGACAGCGGCGAACGCCGGGTCGAACGCGACCTCGTTGCGTCCGGCGCCGAGTGGGTCGCCTGCCCCGGCGACGATCGTCACCCAGTCGCCGCTGTCGAAGCCGACTTGGGCGGTCACCTGCGCGTGCGTCGCGCCGAGGGGCAGGTCGACGAGCAGGTCGTAGTTTCCGTGCGCGTCGGGTTCGACCAGTCGCGTGACGGTGAACGGCTCAGGCTCGTCGACGGCCACCTCGAACGTGACCGGTTCGGTGTAGCCGACCGTCCCGCCGGTGATCGTTCCGCCGATCGCCAGGTACGGGTAGGTGGCGTCGAACGAGAACTCGACCGAGCGTGGCCCCCCGGTGAGGGCGGGCTCGGTGTGCACCGGCCAGTTGGCCGGAACCTCTCCGACGTGGGCGGTGATCGTCGAATCGACCGCACCGTCGGGGAGCACGGCCGCGAAGCCGTACTCGCCGGTGACGACCGGCTGCTGTGCGAACGTGACGGTCCACGGTTCGTCGGCACCTTCGATCGTGGCGCGGACCGTGAAGTCGACCGGCCCGTCGACGAGCTCGCCGTGGAGCCGGGCGACACCGCTGACGAGCAACGTCGGGGTGTCGACCACGAGGTCGATCGGTACCGACACGACGCCCGGCAGCGGTTCGCCGAGCACGGTTGCCCGGGTGACCGGGCCGGCGGTCGTGTGGTGCGCCTCGACGATGACGTCGACCGAGATGGTCGCCAGCGGGAGCACCCGCTGGCCGGCGAACACGCCGGTGAACGGGTCGGGCTGGACCACGATCCGCCGCTCGACGCTGTTGCCGTCGGGGAGCTGTGCGATCAGGCGCACGAGCACCTCGTCGGGAACGGTGCCGTTGACCCGAGCAATGCCAGCTGCTTCGACGATCGGTGGGTGGTAGGTCGCGTCGAACGTCCGCTCGTTGATCCCCAGTTGGAACCCGTCGTCGGCCAGCAACTGGGCGGGCCGGGGGTCGCCGTCGAGGCCCTGATGCCAGATCACCTCGACGTCGTCGACGTCGAGCGGGACGACGAACGCGGCTGCGTAGGTGCCGTCGGGGGCCGGGGTGATGGCCCGGGTCCGCGACCCGCCGGTGTGGTCGTCGTAGACCAGTTCGAACGATGTTGCCGCGCGGTGCGGCAGGCCGTGTGAGCTCAACGAACCCGACAGTTCGACGACGACCAGGTCGGCGACGTCGAGTTCGACGTCGTTGCCGAGCGAACCGGTGGTGGCCCCGTAGCCCGGCCGGTTGGCAAACGTGCCGGTCGTCGCGCCGACCGTGCTGGTACCGCCGGGCGCGCTCACGGCGACGTCGAACACGAGTGGGAACTCGACGTCGCCGGACGTCTCGAACAGGTCGGCGTCGGGCAGCATCCGGCACCGGTACGAGCCGTTGGCTTCGGCCACGGTGGTGCACGGTGTCAGGCCGGGCGCGGTGACCTCGACGACGGCACCATGCACGCCGAGCACCGCCCGGCCGGTGTCGACGGTGACCCGGCCGATCGCCTCGAACCCGCACAGGTAGTTCGCCAACTCCGACAACTCTGTGTCGATCGCCAACTCGATCGCCATCAGGTCGATGATGTACGTGCTGGCCTCGGCGCCCGAGCAGAGCGCGGTCAACGATCCCATCAGGTCGCGGGCTTGTTGACGGAACGGCTCGAGTTCGGCGTTCGTCGGGCGGCCTGGATTGGGTTCGTGGAACACATCGGAGGGTCGCGTGAACGGCGAGTCGGACAGGTCGCGCAGGCGCCACGAGTCGGTGAAGTAGCGGAACGACTCGCCGTGCTGGCGGGCCTGGGCAAGGCTGATCATGTACAGCTCGCGTTCGGGGTCGTCGTGGGCAAACGCCAAACCTTCACGCATCATCAAGTCGTTGTCGGCGTCGTAGTCGTTCGAGCCGAGAAACCCGTTCAGGGTCGCGACCTGGTGGTAGGCGAAGTACCCGAACACGTTGAGGCTTGGGACCGAGCCCCAGCGCACGTCGATCTTGAACTCGGGCCCGCGGATCAGCACCTGCGTGCTCGATTGCCGGCTGACCGACAGGCCGCCCCCGGCATGGATCGAGCGGTGGTCGCCGAGCGGGCGGAGCTCGCCATCGACGATCAGTTCGATGCCTGGCCCGGCAGGGCCGTGGACTGGGTAGGCCTCGACCTGGTGCTCGCCGACCTCGACGCTGAGCGCAGTGATCGACGTCGCGTTGGCCGAGACCAAGATCGCGGTGCCGTCAGGGTCGCTGAGCTCGTGGCGGGCGACGATCCGGACGTGGCCGTCGTCCGACTCGGCGTACACGTACTCGCCGAGCGTCTGGGCCTCGTAACGCAAGCCGTTGAAGCTGCGCATGTGTGGGTCGCCCTGCCCGCCGGCTGGCCCCCCGGTCGGGCCGTCGGGCTCGTCGGGCTGCTGCTCCTCCTCGTCGTCTTCTGGAGCGACGCCACCACCTCCGTCGTCGTCGCACGGATCGGGCGAATCTTCGCCAGGGTTGCGCGGGCCGTCACGCTCGGGCAGCGTGACCTCCAACGTGGCCGACTCGCGGGTCGTCGTCGTGAACACGATCATCACCGTCTGGGCAGGCAAGACCTGGCCGCATTCGGGGGCGGGCCGCGGGTCGCGAACCTCGAGCGGGTAGATCGCCGTTTCGTCGGCTGCCAGCAAGCCGCTGGTGGTCGTCAACATGCCTGCCGGAGCGCCGGTGGCGACCCACTGGTCGTCGTACTGGCCGTCTGAGCGCAACGTGACGGTCCGGCCGGCGGTCACCATTGCCGGCTCGACCTCGATCCAGTCGACCCGGCAGTCGTAGTCGATGTCGAGGCGCGCGTCGCTGAGCGGATGCAGCAGGATCCCCGCGCCGTACCAGGCCTGCCCAGTGGCGTCGTAGTCGTCGCCGCAGTCGAGCGTGACATCGATCAACACTTCGTCGGAGTGGAACACCCCCTGGATCGGCGAAACGGACACGAATCCGCCGCCGCCGCTTCCGCCAAGCTGCCAGTTCTTGTCGTCGTGACCGCGCTGCTTGAGGACGACCCGCTCGACCGGGTTGCCGCGGTTGAGCTCGATCGCCAGCGCGAGCGTGCCATAGCCAGGATCGCCGGGGAGCGCGAAGCGGAGATTCTCACCGCACACCACCTCGAACTCGCCGGCGTACAGCGGAAGGTGGATCGACGGCATGTCGGTCGAGGCGACGACCGCGAACGAGCGCGGCGTCTGGAACTCGGCACAACGTTCTTCGGTCATCTCGAAGTACGCGCCGATGCTCGATCCGATCACCAGCCACTCGAACTCGTCGACCGGAGTGAACTCCACGCCGGTCGTCTCGTAGGTCGTGATCGGGCGGCCGACAGCGAGCGGGAACACCGCTGGTTCGGCCTCGGCGAAGACGGTCGAGATCACCGCGGTCGAGCCGATGTCGACCGGGATCGGCCCGGCGTCGGTGTGGGCGACATCGTCGATGTGCACATTCATCGGTGTGCTGGCTTCGCCGGGTGGGCCGATCAAGCGACCCACCGGTCGGCTCGCCTCGATCACCAGGTCTGGTGGCGAGATGTTCAACCCGACCATCTGGAACAGTGAGTAGACGCCGCTCACGTCAAGACCGCCGCTGACCGTGAACTGCGAGACGATGCCCGACGAGTGGCGCTGCTGGGCGACTACGTGGGCGTCGTTCTCGTAGGTGACCACGATCTGCGGGCCAATCTTGACGACCACCGGGGTGAATTCGCCGAGGTCCTGGTTGGCGAACAGCACGCCGAGCACCTTGGTGACGGTGCCGCCGAACCGGAGGCCGCTGTTGGCGCTGGCGAACAAGCCGAGCGAGAGCTCAATGTCGAACGGGAACCCCCAGTTGTTGGTGGTGATGCCCGAGTCGGGGCATCCGATCGTTGGTGACTGGGAGAGGTTGACCGGCCACGCGCTGGTGTGGTCGAAATCGATCTGGATGCCGCCTTCGAGGTGCACGTCGATACCGCACACCGCGGTCAGCGAGAAGAACGGCCCGGCCGAGAAGCGGCCGCCCAACTCGAGCGTGATCGGGAAGTTCGTGACGCCGTCGAGGAACGCCGCGAGCGGCCCCGGCACCGGCGTCGACACCTCGCCCAACTCGCCCAGTTTGCAGTTCAACGACAGCTCCCCGGATACCTGGGCCTCGCCCTGGACGCCGAACTTTGCTCCGCCGCGCAGACCCCCTGAGAACGTCATCGTCCGGATCGTCTCGTCGCTGCGCTGGCTGATGTAGAGGCCTCCGGTGGGCCGGACCGTGAACTCGGTGACGATCTTGACGTTGCCCAGCCGCGCCTTGGCGTCAGCCTCGCAGGGGCCGTTCTTGGTCACCTTCGACGGTGGCGGTGCTGAGCTGGCCGTGCGTGGGCGGGCGAAGCCAGCAGCGGCCGGGCCAGCGGGCGCGTCGGTGATCGGCTCGCAGGGTTCGTCGGGGTCTCCGCCGAAGCACACCAGCCCTGGCGGCTCCCAACCGAGCAGGCCCGCTTGGTAGATCTCCTCGTAGTCGAGTGACACCACCACGTCGGTGTAGACCTCGGGCAGTGGGAGTAGCTCGAGCATCACCAGCGTCCGGTCGCCACGTTCGATCGTGGGCACAGAATCGGTGGCGGTCACGCGGCCGTATGCCCCGAGCCCGGCGAGCACGGTGCCGTGCTCGGGGGCGGAGCCCTCGAGCACGTAGGGGACGTGGGTCACGCCGGCCGGCTGGTCGTCGCCGCCGGCCTCCGACTCGACCAGGCGGGCAGCCAACTCGTCGATCGTGAACGGGGCGATGTACTCCGCCACGTCGGTCGCGGTCAGATCGTCCCGGTCGGCCAGTTCGGGCTTCGGGAACGCAACCTGGGTGGGGTCGACCAGGACGACGTCGGGAGCGGTTCGTAGCGAGGTCACCCACAGCGTCAACAGTCCGGCCTGCCCAGGGATCCTGACACCGACCAACTCGGCGTCGATCGTTTCGGCGCCGGCGACCGTGATCGATCCGGCCGAGGTGTCGAGGTCGATCTCGAACGTGTCGCCGATGCGGACGAGTTCGGTTCCGGCCGGGAGTTTGACGCCGGTGGGTTCGCCGTCGGCGGTGAGGTGGAGCAGTTCGACGGTGACGGCCGGGTCGTCGTCGGCGGTGAACAACACGTTGTCGGTGCCGAGCTGCCAAGTGCCCGAACGTGGGTCCGGGTCCGGGTCCGGGTCGGGGTCCGGGTCGGGGTCCGGATCGGGGTCCGGATCGGGGTCCGGGTTGGGGTTGGGGTTGGGTTCGGGGTTGGGGTCCGGATCGGGGGTGATCCCATCGTCGGTGATGTAGCCGACGACGTCGATGATGAGGTCGATGGGGGCGTGGGTGGTGAGGCAGGTGGTGCCGGTGGGGGTGAGTTTGGTGATGAGTTCGTTGGGGAGGGCGGGGGTGCCGGGCCAG